>Ga0209510_1000166_pt1 | contig 99453 bp, 92 predicted proteins | sample BiotimSIPDNA_FD_185749 | JGI IMG/M metagenome (GOLD analysis project Ga0209510, IMG submission 185749) | Anaerobic biogas reactor microbial communites from Washington, USA - Biogas_R1 time_0 SIP DNA (SPAdes) (version 2) | ecosystem: Engineered > Bioreactor > Anaerobic > Unclassified | place...
GAGTTCTCGTCCACCATGAGAACAATCTTACAGTCGGGACTTTGCTTTTTAAGCTCTTGCCGTATTTTGAGCCGTTCTTCCAGCTTATAAGGCGTGTAGCTGGTGACCTCCATCAGCAGGGCGGTTGCCGCAAGGCTGACGCAGTTTTTTACAACATCTTCCGGCTTTTCGACAATGGTCACATGGAAACCGCCGTGATTTCTCATGGCCATTTCCGTTGCCTGAGCAAACACATAATTCTGCATGCTGATAATGACTCTCTGCAAATTCCTTACCTCCTTTGCCATAAAATAGGAATAATTGTAACATCCTACACATAAGTATAAGGATTTTTAAAAATTGCACATCCACACTTTTGAGGATACGGAGCAGAAAATTTTTAAATATTTTTGAATTTTTTTGATTTATTCCATAAAAAAATCCCGACCTTTTAAAAAGTCGGGATAATGAAAAATATATCATTTAGTATTCCGGCATAACCAGCTTTGATTTTGCGGCAAGCACCGCAAGCTCGGAATTGGTTTTCGCGCCTGTCTTATCTTTCAGGTGGTTAATGTGGGTTCTGGTGGTTGAATAGTCAACGCCCATCCTTTCGGCGATTTCCCCGATGGATTTACCCTGGACCATGTGAAAAAGGACCTCCAGCTCTTTCGGCGTAAATTCCACACTGGCCGCCAGTCCCACCTGCACCTTAGGCGTAGTATCCGGGTAGATGGATTCACCGGTCATGGTACGGTCCATCACATCAAGAAGCTCCACGCTGTCAACCTCTTTGTACCAAAAGCTTTCCGCACCCGCGGCACGGGCCTTTTCAAGGAAGCGGTGTTCCGGCGATGAGGTCACGATGATAATCTTGATATGGGGAAATTTCTTCTTGATATTTGCCGCGGCGTCAAGGCCGCTTGCATAGTTGGCCGTGCAGACATCCATCAGAATCAAATCTACCTTAGAACCCATGCAGGCCATTTCCGTATTTGCGGCGTCTATGATGGTGTTCACCAGCCTGTATCGGTCCTTTGCCGTTGAAATATAATAGGAAAACAATTCCTGTATCATTCTTTCGTCATCCACAAGCAGTACGTTTGTCATAACAGTTCAGCTCCTTTCGGCGGTAATTTGGGTATTTTTACGGTAAGGGAAAATACTGGCCGGCTTTGCAGCCGCATTTCACCGCCTGCTTTTTCAATACCGGCACGCAGGGCGGAAAGTCCGCCGCCCTCGATGATTTCGCCCTCCGGCGGTCTGCCGTTGTTGGCAATGACAACGGTGTGCATATTTTCCACCTCTTTCAGAGAAACAAACAATTTGCTGCCCTCCGCATGACGGACACAATTCGTCATACATTCCCGGATAGCGGAGACTACCAGAAGATAAGAGGCCTTATCCTCCGGCATGGCTCCGGAAAGTTCTGCGGTGACGCCTATTGCGGCGGCAAGCTCCAAAAGCTCCTTGTATCCGTCCGTTTCATCCTCCCTGCCAATCTCACCGACAAGCAGGCCGATTGTTTTTCTCAAATTCTGTATCAGGTCATCCTTTTGCGACGGTTCACAGCCGCCCATATAATATTTGCGGACATTGAGGACGGTTGCGCCCAATTCATTATGTATTTTCATTTTCATGGCGAGAATTTCTTCCTCGCGCATGATTGCCGCCACATTATCCGTGATATGCTCCATGTGGACAGCCATTTCAGCCAGCTCCTTATTCTTCTGCTCCAGGGCTTGCGCGGCACGGTAAAGGTCTGTGACATTGGAAGCGGTAAACTGTGTATAAGGATGGCCGTATTCGTCAGCTATGCTTTCTTCTTTAAATCTCCATACCGTACCGTCTTTCAATATAAACTTGTCACCGTCCCGCGTGACGGTGCTGCTCTCCGGCAAAGCCTGTAATGCGTCCCTAATTTCAAAAATGTTTTGCAGGTCACGGCCTGTCAGTTCAAAGGAAAGTCTGTGCATGGTGAAATTGCAAAGGGTTAATAATCCGTTGCGGTCAAAGAAGCATACCCCCGACGGAAGATTGTCAAGGGCTTCCTTGACGGAGTTTTTCGTCAGTCTGCTTCGGCGCCCAAACCACTTCATAGGGAATCACCTCTTTTCGGTATGCGGAAAGAAAGCTGCCACTCTCCGTCATTTTCCGCTTCCGCGGCGAGATTTTCAATTCCGAGGCAGGACAGGTCCGCACCGCTTGACAGGCGCATTGTCATTGTTATCCCATAATCGTCACGGCCCGCATAAAGATACAGGGAAGTCAGCGTATCGAAGGCCTTTTCAATGACGGCTTCAAAAACATCATAGATACACATCATTTCAGAAAATGGCAATGTGCCATCCACAGCGAAGAAATAGTCACAGGAAACGCCGAACAGCGTTAAATTCTGTATGGATTCATTGAAGCAGTATTTCAGTTCCGCCGCCGGGATTGCATTGTTATCTTCGGAAAGAAAGATGAGATTGTTGCGCCGCTTGATATATGCGCTTACCACAGCGATTTTCGCAAGGAGCTTTTCTTCCTCCCGTGCGTCAACCCTTGCTTCAAGGCGGTCAACAAGGCCGGTCAGCAGACGGATTTGCTCCTGGGTCTGGTTCTGCATTTTATTGTAAATCCGGTTCTGCTCCGTCAGATGATGGAGCTGCCGGCGGGTAGCGTATTCTTCCTGCAGCGTAATGTTTCTGCCTTGAAGATGTTCGTTTGTGTCCTGCAATTCTTCTAAAAGCCTTGCAAGCTGTGATACATCCTCATGCCATACCACATGGCCGCCTTTTACGGCGGTGCTTGACAGACGGATTCCATTAGAAATAAGCACAGGTTCAGCCTGTGCCTTAAACAGCAGTTCTTCATCTGCGGAAACAGCGCCCCCCGAGGCGAGAAAGACATTGCCGCCATTATCTATGATTTGTGCGCCGATTGCGGATGTTTGGAACAGTTCGTCATATCGGGAGTTGGATTGTATTAAGCCTTTGCGGATACAGCTTTCCCAGATAGCAGCAATGAGTAAGCAAAAGACAATCGTCATATCCCGTGCAAAAAGTCTTAGAGGCTCCCAGCTCAGGGCATACAAAATGCTGTAAGCAATGAGGATTGCTAACGGTATAAAGGGTTGATATATAATTTTTCGTGTTCGGGGAATCCGGCATTTGAAGTACATAAGGCCCAGGGTGGCAAGGGCAATCAGTAAGCTCCAACCAACAATGAGAAAGTACCCAATGTTATAGGAGTAATTATCATCTGACCGGACCCCTCCTGTTTGGGAGATGTCCGGGAATATAAAGGTTAGCTGATGAAAGTCATTTGTCAGTGCGAGGATAAGAAGTATAGTTGCAGGGAGCAGAACAAGGCCTACCGCTTTCGGCAGGCGGTAATCCTCCGGCTTCCCTAAAGACAGGACAACGAAAATACCCAATACAGGAATAAGAAGCATAGGGATATAGAAAGCGTACCAAAGGTAACGCTCGATATGGATGTTTGATACAAAGTACCATTTAACAGTACGGATCAATATCCAAAATACCATAAGTCCGGCAATGGTTATTAAGTATCTTTTGGCTTGTTTTTGGATAATACGGCGGTTGATTGAAATGCCCCAAAACGCAAACAATCCTATGTAGATGATATTGCGAAGATATGCAAAGCACACATGAACAGGAATATGATATATCCACCAAGAAAGCACAGGGATATATGCAATCAAAATGAGCGTGACGATGATTGCCATGCGGGTTGTTTCCTTATTCGGTTTTTTCATGAGCGCTGCCATCGTATCATCCCCTTTCGGTTACACTTCTCCCATTATATTATATGGCATAACGGACGGGTTTTCAATATTACATTTATTATGAAATTGTTATTAATTTTTGAAACAAGCAGGACATTACGGCGGTGAAAACACTATGCACCTACACGGCTTCATCGTGTTTTTTCTTTGCTTTTAAGTGGCAGAATCAGCGTTTTAGGGATTACCTAAGTACAAAGAGAAGTAGAATAGCAAGCACAGCAAGTGAGTACTCACTTGCGGATTTTTGCATTTTCAGGCCCCCTGCCCGAAAATATCAAAAATGCTTGTTGGGATAATCCCAAACCCTTATAAGAACGGAGAGAACGCAATGCCTAACAGAAAGCGGAATATACAGATAAAATTCTATGTTACAGAAGAAGAAAAGCGGCTCATAGAGGAAAAGATGAAGCTCCTACCGACACAGCGGTATGGAGCTTATCTTCGCAAGATGGCGATTGACGGATATGTGATTTACACGGATACGGCCAATATCAAGGCTTTTACCGCGGAGCTCCAGGGCATAGGCCGGAATATCAACCAGATAGCAAAGAGGCTGAATGCCGGGGCTCCGGTTTATGAAGCGGATATAATGGAGATTAAAGAAAGGCTGAATCAGATATGGCAATTACAAAGACACATCCTATCAAGTCTACATTAAAAAAAGCGATTGACTATATCTGCAATCCAGAAAAGACCGACGAAAAACTTTTGGTATCATCCTTTGGATGTGCTGCCGAAACCGCAGATATTGAATTCGCATGGACGCGGAAACACGCCATAGAAAAGGGCTCCAATCTGGGGCGCCATCTGATACAGGCCTTTGACCCAGGAGAAACAACGCCGGAGCAGGCCCATGAAATCGGTATGCAGCTTGCAAAGGAAGTGCTGGGAGGTAAGTATGAATTTGTCCTCACCACCCATATAGACAAAGGCCATATCCACAACCACCTGATATTTAATGCCGTCAGCTTTGCAGACTATCGTCATTACCATTCCAACAAACGGAGCTACCATTACATTCGCCGCGTCAGCGACCGGCTGTGCCAGGAGCATGGCCTTTCCGTCATTATTCCCGGACAGGACCGGGGAAAGAGCTATACGGAATATACCGCCGAAAAAGCGGGAACCAGCCACAAGGCAAAACTGAAAACGGCCATAGACAGGCTGATTCCCATATCCTCCGACTTTGACGATTTGCTCCGCCGCCTGCAAAACGAGGGATACGAAATCAAACAGGGGAAATACATATCATGCCGTGCCTCAGACCAGGAGAGATTTACCCGCATGAAAACCCTGGGCGTCGATTACACAGAGGAAGCCATGGCCACCAGGATTGCCGGAAGGCCCCGACCGTCCAGGCAGAAAAGAAAAGATGATAAGCGGATTAACCTGCTCATTGATATTCAGAACAACATCAAGGCCCAGGAGAGCGCGGGCTTTGCTCATTGGGCGAAAATAAACAATTTGAAACAGGCGGCAAAGACCATGAATTTCCTCACAGAACACGGTATCGGCAGCTATGAGGAATTAGAGGAAAAAACCGCCGCCGCCGTTTCTTCCGGTGAAAGCCTCCTTGCTTCCATCAAATCAATAGAGAGCCGCACGGCGGATCTCTCACTATTGATAAAGCATACCGGCACATACAGGAAGCTAAAGCCCATCTATGACAGCTACCGTAAATCCTCCGACAAGGAAAAATTCCTGCGGGGGCATGAGAGCGATATTATTCTCTTTGAGGCGTCGGCCAGAACCTTAAAGGAAATGAAGATAGAGAAACTTCCTCCGGCTGAAAAGCTGAAAGCGGATTATGAAGCCCTCACCGCAGAAAAGGAAAAGCTGTATGCCGAGTATAAAACGGCAAGACAGGAGGCCAGGGAATACAGTGTCATCAAGCAGAATGTTGACAGCCTGCTTTCTGTTCCCAAAGAGCAGAACAGGGAAAAAGAAACGGAGAGGCAATAAAACGCTGGGCGCAGCTTGACTTATCGTATATAATGGAAGCGTGAAAGGAGAATACTTATGGCAGCATTATTTTCATACGGCGTGGTACTTGCTATCAGCATTATCATCGGCCTTGTATTTACTGTAATAGGTCTTTTCGTCGGACACATCATATTATTTGACAGTATTTTTCTTGCGGCGATAAGCGGGATTGCCTGTAACCAGATATGGCATGTTCACCCTGCTTTGTGTGCGGTAATATCGATTGTTTTGTTTGCGGTCCTCTTTTGGCTGCAAAATACGAAAGTGGGATTTTGGATTATCAGCGTATTGCTTTCCGCTCTTTGGGCGTTTGTTTTCGGTTTTTTCGGATATGCCTTTTCATCAAATGATGTAATATGGGGATATGTCATAATGGGGCTTGGCTTTATCGTAATGATGGGGCTCCATCTGAAAGCCAGGAACAGTTAAAACCGCACTATGGAAATGTGCATAACAGGCCATTTCACCGATGGAAAACAGCATTTACAGCCTATGGAAAAGCACAGGGCTTTACCACAGCCTGCAAACACCGTTTCCCACAGCTCCATAATCACGGCCGGTTATACACAGTACCACAGCGCCTGCTGATACTACAAAACACATCCTTATTTTATCAATCCTATTAAAAAGATAAAACAGGCAAAAAAATAGCGGGAGCGTACCCAAAGGATAAACCAATGGATACGCTCCCGCTTCTGTTATGCAAAAGGTGAGAAAACAGCCTTTTTCTCTGCTATTTTACGGAAATGGGCTTTACATGATAAAAGGTATTACCCACTTCAATTAAAACCGATACCGAGGATTTTTTTGCTCATTTTCCACCTTTTTACGGGGCTTTTTTGCACCCTTGCCGATGTACTTCGGACAATGCACCAAATCCGCCCTGAAACTTTGCTTGCAATCATGGACACACCGCCTGCATACACGGTTATACTGCCGCCTGCCGTTTTCACCCAGGAAAAAGCTCCATTCCAATTTCCATGCCTTGCTTTTGCTCATAGCCCGCGCTCCGGTTCGCTTTTCTCCGGCTTCTTTACTTCGGGCGGCTTTCGCTCCGCACATTCTCGCTTTGCTTCCGCCAGGCGGTCACGGATTGAAGTCTTGTCCTCCGCGCCTGGGAAAGCCGGCTCCTTTGGTCCGTTGTTGATTATCCCGTCAATCATGTTGTAATCATCTTCCACGGACATTTCCGCATTCCTCAGATAATTTTCATTTTTAATCGCAAAGGCACGCGTCCCGTTTCCCATGATGTGAAAGCGGCCGTCGTCGGTGCTGTGATGATAGCCGTATCCGGCATTTTTCATTTGTTCCTGGGACAGCATGGTAAGGGAAAACTTCCCCCGCGGCGTTTCAATCTTTTCTCCGGTCAGAAAGTTATCCGGTGTAAAAAGCTCCGTCGGAGCAGAAATCACGGTAAGGGTTCCATCCACCATGACGAACATTTCCGGTATTTTGAAGTGTTCCATATACTTTTCAGCCATTTCCGGTGAAAGAGAAGTGAAATCCTCCGCACCGATACCGGCCACCAGGAACGGCCCTGATATAATGTCATAAACCTGCCCGTTGTTATCGTACAGGGCACGGTTCAGCTCCATACCGTTCAATTTACCCTCGTCATTGCAGATAATGGCGACAGGGTCATCAAAAGGATAGGCGGCACCAATCATGCCCTTTACTTCCTGCTGTAATGCAGAAAGGCCGGGGGGCAGTTCTTTCAAATAAGGTTCCTTTTGGGGCTCCACCACGATTACCGTCATAGTATGCTTATCCTTATTAAAATCCTGTGCCTGCTCCAGCCTTTCACGGACAGCGTCCACATCCACAATAAGAAGAGACTCATATTTTTTAAGTTCTTCATAACTGCCGGTAAGGGATAGAAGATTATCACCTGCTGCCTGTGCCATCTTTTCTAATAAGCTCTCTATCGACTTTGTTTCTCCCTCTAAAAGTATATCTGCAATCAATTCCTTGCTTGCCTGTGCGTTTGGATAAGCAGCCGCATACTGCGGGTCCTTACTGCGGAAAAGCTCGTCCAGGTCAAAGGCACGTTCAACAATCATATCTATATCCTTATCCATTTTCATTTCCTCCCGGTTCTCGATAAATTCCTGTTCCTCCGCCGCAGCGGTGACACGGTACTCCCAGGGGATTTCATCCCGGTTTCCCTCGTAATGTTCGATGAAGCTGTCTCCCGTATCCCGGATATAACCCAAGTCGGTAAAAGTTCCGCCCTCGTCCAATGCAACATCCCGCCCGTATGCCTCATAGTCGATATAATTTTTCAAGTGGTCGGGAATTTCAATGCTTCCATATTCATCAATGAACAAACGCCCCAGGTCGTCATGGTCGTGGACATCAGGGTAAAAATCATATTTATTCAGATTTTCTGTCAGGTTAATCAGGTCCTTTACGCTCCCTGCATAATCGCCGCAGGCAATAGCCGCCTCAAACTTCTCAAAATCTGATTTGTCCATTGCCTCAATACTGGCCGCAAGATAATTGAGCTCGTCCAGGCTTTCATATTCTCCAAGCACATCATGGAGCCCATTCACATAACAGTCATAGTCGGTGATGAACCATTCTTCATAGATATTGCCGATATGGATACGCTCAAAGACTTTCTGCATTTCCTCATAGGTGGTGGGAAACTTCACCCATTCGCCCACAAGCTCCCCCTCGTTGTATTTTCCCAGGTTGGTTATAAACGCTTCAAAGGGGCAATCATGGTCATAGTTATACATCAAAGCACCTCCTTATCGTGTCTGCTCTCGTTTTTTCTCAAACTCCAGCTTGAAATTGATATACTTGCCGCCCGTATCATCCAAAATCACCGTTGCGTCATAGGTGCTGTCTTTCTTTTCCGAATACATCCCCTTGACTTTGGTACGGCCTTTTTTGAGTAAATCGACAGCTATCTTTTTCGTCAGTTCCTTTTTACGGGAGAGCCAAAAACGGTCATTTTTCCAAAGGACAAAACCGCAGCCGCGGTTTCCGCAGTAGAAATTCTTCTTGCCCTCATAAACCTGTTCGCCGCAGCGGGGGCAGACGCCCACCGGCTCCTTTTGGGGAGCAAACAGCTTCTGTCCTCCTCCGAGATATGGGAATAAGCGGCCACAAGCTCCGCCGCCATTTTCTCAATATCCTCCATGAAGTCCCGCTGATCTGCCGCGCCCTTTGCGATTTCCGAAAGGCGCTGCTCCCATTCGGCGGTGAGCATGGGAGAGGTTAAAACCTCCGGTAGCACAGTAACCAGGTTAATACCGTCTCTTGTGGGAATGAGGTTCTTTCCCTTACGCTGGGCAAAGCCGGAAGTCACCAGCTTTTCTATAATGGCCGCCCTGGTTGCCGGCGTTCCTAAGCCTTTTCTTTCCGCGTCCTCCGGCATATCGTCTTTTCCCGCGTGTTCCATAGCAGAAAGAAGCGTATCCTCGGTATGGGGCTTCGGCGGCGTGGTATAATGCTCGGTGACGGAAGCGGCGGCGCGCTCATAGATTTTCCCCTGGGACAGTTCGGGCAGGCTGCTTTCTTCGCCCGTATCATCTTCCGGCTTTTCTTTTAATGAGGCGCGGAAAAGCCTTTCAAAGGCTTTCCATCCCTCCGCAAGCACCTGTTTTCCTTTGGCGGTGAAACGGTATCCGCCGCACTCAAATACGGCCGTTACCGCTTCATACACATGGGGAGAGGACGCCGCACACAGAAGTTTACAGTCGATGAGCAGAAACAGGGCCCGTTCCCCCACAGGCAAGGCGGCAAGGTCTGTGCGCCCCGCTTCCATTGTGGGAATGATGGCGTGATGGTCTGATACATCCTTGTCGGAAATCAGCCCCTGCACATCCGGGGAAAACTCCGTGCAGCCGTCAAAGGGCGGGAACTTTGCCGCAAGCCCAAGAACGGAAACAGCCGTATCCTCCATATCGGAAGTGAGGAAGCGGCTGTCTGTGCGGGGATAGGTAATCAGCTTCTTTTCATAAAGGCTTTGAGCATAGTCAAGGGTCTGTTTTACGGTATATCCGTAAATCCGGTTGGCTTCCCTTTGCAGCGTGGTGAGGTCAAAGAACTTCGGCGGCTTTACCGTCTTTTTTTCTTTGTCCAGGGAAACACAAACGGCCTGCCTTTCATGGCAAGCCGCCTGCACCTGTTCCGCTTCGTTCAGATTGGGGATTCTTTCACTGACAGCCTCCATGTCATCCAAGACAAGGCGTACAAGATGGTACTTTTCCTTTTGGAAGCCGGATATTTTTCTGTCACGCTCCACAAGCATAGCGAGGGTAGGGGTCTGAACACGGCCCACATTCAAAGTCTTATGATAGAGAACGGAGAAAAGCCTTGTTGCGTTTATTCCTATGAGCCAGTCCGCTTTGGAACGGGAAAGCGCCGATTGATAGAGGGCGTCATATTCCTTGCCCGGTTTCAGATTTTCAAATCCCTCCCTGATAGCCGTATCCTCCATTGAGGAAATCCACAGGCGGGATATGGGTTTTCTGCACTCCGCCATTTCATAAGTCAATCGGAAGATAAGTTCTCCCTCACGTCCCGCGTCGCAGCTATTCACCACCTCTGAAACATCGGAACGGCCCATAAGGTTTTTAAGTACGGCGAATTGTTCTTCCTTGCCGGGAGAAAGTACATACTGCCATTTCTCCGGCACAATGGGGAGCTCGTCATATCTCCACTTCTTAAAACGCTCGTCATAGCTGCCTGCGTCTGCAAAGCTCACAAGATGGCCGATACACCAGGAAACAAGGAAGCCGTTCCCCTCAATGTATCCGTTTTTTCTTATTTCAGCGCCCAGGGCGGCGGCTATGGCCGCCCCGACGCTGGGCTTTTCCGATATAATCAGCTTCATTCTTCCGTTTCCTCCTGTTCGTCCTCAAATGCTTCAAGCTCGGTTTCTTCTTCCTCGTCCTCAAAATCAAAATCATCCAGGTCGGAGCCGCCCTTTATGGACTGTTTGGGCTTAACCACCTTGAAATAATAGAAAGCTCCGCCGCCACCCAGGGCAAGAATGAGGGCAAGAGCCAGGGCGCCGCCCATGCCGCCGCTTTTCTCCGGTTCAGGCTCCGGCTCCGGTTTCGGGGCGGGTTCCGGTTCCGGTGAGGCGACGGGCTCCTTAGGCTTCGGCTTTTCATCCATCAGGGCCAAAAGGTCCGCCTCGTCCACTTGATTCAGAAAATGCACGGTGTTTTTCCCGTCTTTCGCCTTATCAATAATGATGTAAAAATAGTTGCCGCCCTTGCTCTGAACAACAATAAACTGCTTATCTTCCGATTGCTCACCGGATATGTCATCTTCAAGGTTCATGTTGCCATCCGGGGTAAGGGGCTTTAGCTCCTGGGGTTTCTTCGTTTCTTCGGGAACGGGCTCATTGTTCAGCTCGTCGTAATAATCCCCTCCGCCCGCGTAGGCGGGAACGGAAAGGCCGCCCATCATTACAAGGGCGGCCATCAGCACAAAACAGATACGCCATATATTTTTATTCTTCATCTTCCGGGTCCTCCTGTTCTTTAAGGTCCTGCTGCATATCGTCCGGCAGGGAGATACGGCCGCTTGCATAGGCTTTGAGGAAAGCGGAAAGCTCCTTGTTATCCATCTTGACAGCCTTAACCATGCGGACAATTTCCAGGTTTTCTTCCTCTGCCGCTTTCTGCTCCAACTCACGGAGCCGCTTTTGCTGCTCCGCAATCTTCACTTTTGTTTTTTCAATATCGTTTCGGATTTTATCAATCATCGCCATAAAAAATTACCTCCAATTCGTTTTAGTTGTACGGCGGTCTGGCAAAGGCATAAAAATGTTTCTGCCAGTAATTTGTGTTGATACTTGCATAGGATATGGGCGAGCCGCAATGTAACATCATCCCGTCGCCCACATAAATACCGACATGGCTTATGCCCGGTGTATCGTAGGTTCCCTTGAAGAAAATCAAATCTCCGGGTCTTGCGTTTGCGGGCTGTACGGGCGTGGAAATGTTGTAAAGCCCCTGGGCTCCCAGCCGCCCCGTGTTGCATACGCCGCTGTTCGTGAGAGACCATGATACAAAGCCCGAACAGTCAAAGGAAGTTTTCGGCGTGCTCCCGCCCCACACATAAGGAAAGCCCAGGAATTTTTCCGCTTCGCTTATGAGGGCGGCAAAGGTTTCATCCGCAAGCGCCTCCGCCGGAATATCATAATATTCCGGCTCCTGAAGCACGGAAGCATTTGGATAGTATCCCGTTGGGAACAGGTCCTGGCGGTTTCCGAGAGTGGACATATACATGGAATACAGGCTTAGTTTTTCTTCATCCATGATATAGATGGGAAGATGGGACAGGTCAAAGTTTTCAAGTTTCACATTCAGAATGTAATAATCGTATGCCACCCTGTATGTTTCCGTATGGGTATTGCCCTCGTCATCGGTCCAGGTATCGGTTTCCGTGCGGTAACGTACTTCTTTTTCTGATGTAAGCGTTAAAATGTACTGCTTTTCAAAGAGCATGGCAAGGTCGCCCTGCACTTCGTAAAAATTAAAGACGCCCTCATGGGGCGCCGAAAGAATGGAAATCAGTACATAGGGGTCATGGCCGATCTCGTCAATGGTATAGCGGTATTCGTCATATCCCGGGTGCAGGCTTTCAATGTTATCAATCATATTTTGAAGCTCCGCCTCCATTTCTGAATAGGCAGCCTCCGCCCCCAGCATATCCGTGTCATCCGAAAGATAGGATGACGCTATCAATGACGAGGAAGCACCCCCAAACAGAGAGGAACAAGACTGTAAACCGCCCAGGAGGAAGATAATCAGCAGCCCTATGCCTAAAAGTGACAGCACAACTTTCCAGTTTCGGGAGATAAACTTTACCGCTTTTTCCGCCGCTTCTTTGGCTTTTTTTGCCGCCGATTTGACGGTACTCCCCACATTCTGAGCCGCTTTTCCGGTATTGCGTATCTGTTCCGCATAGTTTTTCTTTATCTGCCGTTTCTGCATAAAGCGGGAAAGAGGGTTAGAGGCGGCAAGCCGGGGATTTTCATGGAGCGCCTTTTGATACAGGAAATCCGCATTGGCCTTGATTGCCGATTGCTCCGCCTTTGCCGCCGCCCGGTAGGGTTTCAGCTTATGATGACGGATACCGCTTTTTGCAAGGCGGTATCCCTTTCCTACAGCCTTTTCCCCCAGCCGTTCCGCGGCATGGCCGCCCTCAACGCCTGCGTTCTCTTTCTCCACTTCATAAACCTTGCCGTGGAGCTTCATGCCTACTTCCTGCATAAGGCGGGCAAGCAGATTGTGACGAATTTTTCCGTCAACAGGCTTTTCCGTCTCCTTGAAACGGAGACGGGTTTTTCCTTTGCCCGTGGCTTCATCGAAGGTTCGCTCATAGGCCAGCTTCTTTTTCTTCGGGATATGCTCCCGTGCCGTATCCAGCTTATCCGCCGCCATATCAGACTTGCGGATGGCCTTTTGAAGTTCGGGGGCAGCCTGTTCTTCTTCTGAAAACTGCAACCGGGAAGATGGGCGGTTAAAAGCCTCCATGCCCCGGTCAGCGGTCTTTCGGGCTTTCTTTGCCGCCTTTTTGGAAACACGGCGGGTATGCTCCTTATCCATACGGTCAAGAGCTTTTCCCGCCGTGTTCACCGGCTGCTCGGAAATATTGCTGTCATCAGGGCGGGAAGAAACATTCTCCGCCTCACCCGTAACAAGGTTTTGTACCTCCGCCCCCGCACGGGTCATTTTCTGCACCACTTTATCAGGCGCCTTATATTCTTTCAACGTTCATCACCTGCCTTTCCAAATACGCACCAATCCCGGCAGCGTCCTGTTTCTATGTCTGCAATGTACTTGAAGATGGGGAAAGCCTGGGGCGGGCTGACCGCATTCCCCAGGGCTTTCAGCCGCAGGGCGCGGTTTTCCGTGTCCTCCGTCATTCGCGGTATCTTTTCCGGCTCCTTTACCCACAGGACACGTCCGTCCATTTCAGGGGGAAGCCCATCAGCCATTCCACCCAATCCGGATTCAGGGCTGCCGTATCCGACGCAGGGTTTTCCAATGCCATAATCTGCGCCGACAGGTTCCCGTTCTTTTTCTTCGGGTCGTAGGCCGTCGGCTTCAATGTGGAACGGAAACCGTCCGAGGCTATGGGCGTCAGATAGAATACCGCCGCCGACAGGGGCAGGCTCCAGATGGCCCCGCTTTTGTTCTTCTTTCGGAACACGCCATTTTCCGACAGGTACACATCCAGGTTTTGCGCGTCCCGGTTCGTGCCTTTGTCGGAAGCAAGGGGCGTGGGAAACATCAGCCGCGACGATAAAAGTTCGCTGGCGCTCATGCCATGCGCCGACGCCGCAAGCCGGAAATACGAATGGGAGAACAGCGTATCCCGCTTTTGCCAGGTCAAAAATCGTTTTGTCGAGGCCCATATCGATGAAGCCAGCAACATTTTCCCCAAGCACGTAAGCGGGCCGCAGCTCGTCAATAACTCTGCACATTTCCGGCCATAGATAGCGTTCATCCTCAAATCCTTTTCGCTGTCCGGCGGTTGAGAATGGCTGACAGGGGAAGCCGCCGGATAAGATGGTGATTGTTTCAAGTCCTGTTTTTTCAATAAATGCCTCCTTTGTGAGTGTGATAATATCCCTGAATTTCGGTACATCCGGCCAATGCTTTTCTAAAACGGAATAAGGATAATCCGCCCATTCGCATTGGCAGACCGTTTCAAAGCCCGCAGCCTCCGCCGCAAGGTCAAGGCCGCCAATGCCCGAAAAAAGACTTGCGTGGGTAAGCGCCGCCATAGGCTACTCACAGCCCATAGCGTCCAGCTCCGCAATGGCCTCCGCTATAATCTCCGCCTGTTCCAAAAGTCCCTGGCGGTATTCCTCCAAAGCGTCGCACAGGGAAAATTCATCCTCCGTGTCATCCTCAGCCGAATCTTCCATAAGCTCAATGCTTTTCAGATGGCTAAGGTCCGCCTTGTCGCCGTAAACAAGGTATCGACCGGGGATGTTCCAGCCTGCAAAGAGTTCATCCGCAATCTGCCCGTAGCGGATGGCGGTATCTTTCAAGTGCTCCATATCCTCACGGTCCTTTACTTTAGAGGCTATGAAGGCAAGCTGATGAAGCAGGCCGTACAGATGTACTTCTTCATCAATGTGCTTGTGGTAGGTTTCTTCGGCAATCAGATACAGTTTTTCGTTTTTCATATTCCGTTTTCTCCTTTCACTTCTTCGGGTTTGGTGGTCATAATGCGGTACAGTTCCGTATTCCGCGGGAAGCGGTCCACAAAGGGCAGAATGACGTTGCCATAAAAAATAAGGCCCTCACCGGCCTCTGAATGGGTAACATAGGAAAGCTGCTTCGGGGAGATATTGAGCTGTTTCGCAAGTATCTCCCTGTCACCGGCAGCTTGATTGAGCATATACACAAAGTCTGAATTCTCGAAGATATTCTCAATCTCACGGGAGGAAAGCAGGTCCTTGACATTTTGGGTTATCCCGGTGGGAATCCCGCCCCATTTTCTGAATCGCTTCCATGTTTCGACGGAATAGGCGGCGGTCTGTTCTTCTTTTAAGAGCAGATGAAATTCATCCATATAGTACCAGGTTGCTTTGCCCTGGCTGCGGTTTAAGGTAACACGGTTCCATACCTGGTCCTGGATGATAAGCATACCAAGTTTCTTGAGCTGCTTGCCAAGCTCCTTAATATCAAAGCAGACAAGACGGTTTTCAATATCCACATTGGTACGGTGATTGAACACATTCAGGCTGCCGTGAACATAGAGCTCCAAAGCGGAAGCGATACGCTGGGCCTCCGGTTCCGGCTGCCGCTTCACTTCATTGTATAGGTCCTCTAAAATCGGCATATTTTCCGGCTTCGGGTCTGCAAGGTAGGAACGGTAGACGTTTCGTGCTGCACGGTCAATGACGGTTTTTTCCACCGGCTCCAAGCCGTTTTTACCGCCTGCCGCCAATTCACACAGGGAGAGAATGAAATCACTCTTTAGGGCAAGAGGGCTGTCATCTTCCGAATAGTTGAGGTTAATATCCATAGGGTTCACATACTGAGGCTTGCCGTCAATGCCTTTCCCTGTAGGAGACAGCCGGATAACCTGGCCGTGAAGTTTTTCCACTAAGGAAAAATATTCTGCCTCCGGGTCACAGATAATCACGTCATCCTGGGTAACAAGAAACACATTGACAATCTCACGCTTTGCAGAGAATGATTTTCCGCTGCCCGGCGTTCCCAAAATCAGCCCGTTGGGATTCTTCAGCTTTTTGCGGTCACAGAGTATCATATTGCTGCTTAAAGCGTTCAGGCCATAGTAAAGGCCGCCGATTTGAAAAAGCTCCTGCGTGGTAAAAGGTATGAATATCGCCGTACTGCTTGAGGTAAGGCCTCGATGGATGTTGATTTGATTGAGCCCCAAAGGGAGAGAGGACACAAGCCCTGACTCCTGTTGAAAGTCCAGGCGCACAAGCTGACAGTTATATTTCTGCGCCACACCGGAGGCCTGGAACACGGCATTTTCCAATTTGCGTTTTGTATCCGCAAGGTTCAGCACAAGGAATGTCAAAAGGAACATTCTTTCATTCCTGCTTTGCAGCTCATGTAAAAGGTTCTTCGCCTCCGTTCCGTAAGTTGAAAGGTCCGAGGGGATAATGTCCATGTCATAGCCTGAGCGCACCGCTTTCTTCTGCTCGTTGATTTTCATTGCGTCCAAATCGGTAATCTTCCTTTTAATGGTCTTGATGGCTTCGTTCTGGTCGATACTGCGGATATGGAGATTTACCATAATGCCATTTTCCGCCTCCATGAAATCCGCAAGCATACGGTCGCTGATCTCCGGCGCTAAAATCTGCAAGAAAGAAACGGCTCCCAGCTTTTTACCCATGCGGAATGTCCTTGTTGCGCCGAATTCAAATGAGGCGGGGGCAATAAAATCTTTCACCGACAGGCCGCTTTGAGGCAGCCAGTTCCATTCAAAAGCGAATTTTTCACCGTCCGGGTGAAGTATCCCGTGCAGCAGGGAAAGGCGCTGTTTCCCGTCCAGCACCCTTGCGGCCACACCCATGACTTTGAAATTGTTCAGGCTGTCCGTCTCAATACGGGCAAGCCTGCTTCTGGCAGCCTGGATGTTGCCGGCCTCGATGGTGAGGGTCAGAAACTTTGTTTTTACAAGCCCGTTATTTCCTCTTGTAAGCTGCCTCCTGAGCATGGAAGTGTACTCTCCGCGAATGGGGTCAAAGTCATCACCCTGGGGCGGTATTTCAATGGATTGTTCAAAATCCTCCTTGTTGGCATACCGGCTGATAAGGGAAAGCTGAATACCGATAGAGGCGTCATAATAATTGTAGAAGTCGCAGAGATTTTCAAAGGTCGCCGTTTTATCATCCGCCCCGGCAAGCTGATAATTGATGTCCTCAAACTCAATGCACTTTGAGTAGCTTCTTTCATCTATCTTGCAAATACCGTCAGGATAGATATTTTCAAATGGGATAGTGTCCTGGGCCGAATGGGGCTTGCCGTCGCCTTTGGCTTCACGGATAATTCTTTCAATTTCCCGCTTTTGGGCGCGGGTCAGCTTTTGCCGATAGGCGGTTCTTTTTGTTTTGGACAATGGCTTTTACCTCCTTTTCAAGTCTGTCCTGCCGCATGAGGGCGGCATAGAAATTATTTGTCTGATAGGGGCGCTTCTTTGGAAGAATGAATTTTGTGCGGATAAAATGTTTTGCGATAACTTCCAAAGGCTCCCCGTTCCGTTCATACATGCCGAGCAGGAAAAACGGAAGCATGACAAGTATCATGCAGAGCGCCGCCGTACTGTTTCCGGCGCTGCTTTTGAGCAAAAAGAAAAGCGGCACTCCGATAAGCACCGCCGGGGAAAAGCAAGCAAGCTGCCGTTTGGTAAGGCCAAACAATACCTTGCTTTTTATTTTGGTAAGGTCTTTCGGGACCGTTACATAGGCCAATAAAATCCCTCCTTTAATGGGCTGAAAACAGGCTTTTCGCCAAGCTGCCCGTTTTGAAAAGTGTATAGCAGAGCAGCACCGTGTACCCCATACTGGACCAGATAGCCCCCGTTATGTCGTCGCTCACAACGATAGTCTGTATCAGCACCGCATAGATAGCCACACATACCATTATGAGAAATGCCTGGAAGCCCAGGGCGAGCAGGGATTTCAGATAATTCTGCCCGATGCCGCCCCATTCCCGATTTACCATTGTGGCAAGGGGGATAGGCCCGATTGAGGTTGTCAGATATATTTCAATCATTCTGCCGTAGATAACAAGAAAAACGCAGACGGAGAGAATCCTCATGGTGATCCCCACAAAAATACTTTGAAACCATAATCCTAAAAGGGCGCCGACATTCCAGTCTGCAAGGGTTGTTTCCAGGTTCGCCAGGGCGCTTGTCATGTCAATTCCCGTATCGGCAATAATCACTCCGGCGCTTTGGCTCACCACATGCTGCGTCAGGTCAAATATGCCCATGACGATATTCCAGGTGTTCGTAACAAGCAGCACGGCAATCATTGTCTTGAAAATCCATTTAAAGAAAATCCAAGTGTCCAGGTCATGGAGATTGTTTTTCTCAATGACAATCTGGATAAGCTCATAACAGGCAACAAAGGTCAGAATAATACCGGCTATGGGGAGTATGGCGGTTTCGGAAAGGCTTTTTATCATGTTGAAAATACCGCTGTTCCATGCGGATGGCGTCATGCCCACATCCCCGGCGATTTCCGCCACTTTGAGATTTACCGCGTCGAACATCCCCGCCAAGTTGCTGGAAATGCCGTCAATCAGCAGTTCACGGAACCATTCTTCAATCATATCCCATATCAATCAAGCCGCCTCCTTTCAAGTGTCCTCCCGCAAGGGCGCGAGAGGACACAGAGGATTGATTTTGCACGGTTCAACTTAAAAGAGGCCTGCGAGCAGGGGAACAAGGGTAAGGCCGATGAGCGCGACGCCTCCGCCGGCGACTAATTGCTTGACGCCCTGGCTTTTAGCCGCCGGGTTGTCATTTCCATATCCCTCCATCAAGTTGATGATTCCCCAGATTCCGAGGCCTGCGCCTAAGGCGATTACCAGAGTTTGAAGCACGTCTACCGCGCTGTTGAAAAAATCCATATAGTTTTCCTCACTTTCATTTAATAAGATTTTTGGTTTTTATATTTCAAGTTCGTACAGTTCAAAAGGCTCATCCGGCTTTATAAAAGGCGGTTTCCTTTTTATGTACCGTTCAATATTAAATTCATTTTTCTTGTCGGCGTCGGCAAGGTATTTGTAATTCGGGTGCTTTGTAATATCGAATTTATCGGATAAAAAAGGCCTCACGCCCCGCACCTGTAAAATGCACTTGCCGCCGTCCATCACCGCAATTTCATCCTGGGTCATCAACTCCTTTCCTAATTTCTGATAATTGAGACCGTGGGAAATCTGAGAGCCCCGGTTTTCGGAAGTGTTGAACGCGTCAATGGTTTCCTTGCCAAGAAGCTCCGACATTTCTTTGAGGGTCGTTTTTTCTTTCCCACCTAAAAACAAGGTTGTGTCGCAATTACCTGTTATGGTATCTGCGTGCTCCTTGTAAATAGCTTTTAACTGGCTCTGGGCCTGTATTATGAGTGCCACAGAAATTTCCCTGCTGCGGAGTACGCTGCTCAAACGCTGCATATCCGGCACTTTTATGTTTGCGAATTCATCCAGCAAGCACCTGACGTGGATAGGTAAACGGCCGCCGTATTCATCATCCGCTTTGGTGCAAAGAATGTTGAACATCTGCATAATTACCATTGACGATAGAAAGTCAAAGGTGCTGTCCGTATCGCTTGTGATAACAAAAAAGGCAACCTTGCGGTCGCCGAGAGTATCTAACTCCAATTCGTCATATTCCATAAGTTCCCTGAGCTCTTGTATATCGAATGGCGAGAGGCGGGCGCCGCAGCTTATGAGAATACTTTTAGCGGTTTTCCCTGCCGCCAGTTTGTACTTTTTGTATTGGCGCACAGCGAAATGTTCCGGGTTCTTTTCCTCCAACTGCGAGAAAAGCAGGTCAACAGGGCTTTGATATTCTTCGTCATCTTCCTTTGCCTCGGAGGAATTGACAAGCTCCAAAAGGGTAATGAAATTCTTTTCTTCCTCCGGGGCCTCATACCAGATGTAGCCGATTAGAGCACAGTACAAGAGCCGTTCCGCTTTAATCCAAAAATCCTCCCCGGCCTAAGGTGGGAGGTCACAAGGATAAGTTGTGAACCCACCAAAAGGGCAAACCGAATACGGATTTAAAAAAGCAATCGGAGCCGATAGTTGGCTCCGATTGCTTTTTGTCAGTCGGTTTTCACCGGGTTTGTCCTTGTTTGATTAATCTGAATTGTCTTTCCACTCGTCAAAGCGGTGCAGGATTGCCGCAACTTGGGCTCTGGTGGCATCTCCCTGCGGCATTAGCTTGCCGCCGCTACCCTGCATAAGGCCGGCTCCGCAGGCCCACTGCATGGCCGCAATGGCGTATTCAGAGACATCGAACGCATCCTTGTAGGAGAGAATGTTAGTCGTCTCACCTATGGAAACGTCATATTTCTTATACTGCGCATAGCGGTACAGTATAGCCGCCATCTGCTCGCGAGTAATCGGATCATCTGGCCCGAACCTGCCGCTCCCGTAGCCGCTTACGATTTCATTTGTCGCTGCCCACGCGACTGCGTCGGCATACCATAAGTCGTTGGCCACATCGGAGAAGTCGGCTTTGTCGGTGACCGCAGGACTGTCCTCCATACGCCACAGCACAGTTACCAGCATGCCCCTGGTCATGGCAAGGTCGGGGCTGAAGGTCGTATCCGTTGTGCCGGCAAACAGGCCGTTTATATAGGCGTAGGCCGCATCCTCATAATACCATGCGGTGCCTGGCGTGTCGGTGAAGTGGTAATTGCCAAGCACATATTCGGAGAAGGAATCAGTCTGGAACTCATAGCAGTTCGTCTCGGGGTTATAAACGCAGTCTATGGCCTCCAGTGTCACCTTGCCGTCTGCATCCGTAATCATGCGCCAGACAATGGGATGCTCCATCGGCTCCCCGTCAACGGGAATGCTCACGGTAGCAAAACCTCCGCCAAAGTCGTGCACCTGCGTTGTGTCCACGTAAGCGGTCAGATCAATAACAAGTGAGTCGCCCACAAGGCGCTTTTGAGCGTCGATTAAGGAGTCGCTAGAAACTTCACGGATACTCAGTTTCAAATCGCCGGAGCCGGCGGAAATAAGAGTCCCGATGGCCTTGTTGTCGAAGCTCACTCCCTTGCCGTCAGGCATAATAATTTCAAGTCCCGCAGCGGACGAAGCGGCAATCCCGGACAGGATATCATGCGGAATAATCGCTGTATCAATATCGCCGTCGAGAGGCCTCAAGTCGATAGACACCGGTTTGCCGGCAGCCGCAGCCGCGTCGGTAATGTCTTCAAGCTCTTGTTCGGAAGGTGCTTCTATTGTAACGATATTATCTGAGACAAGCGCTGTGATCGGAACAAGCTGCTCATCCCCTTCCATGTTAAGGGAGAGTTCAGGGGTTTCGGGTGAAATGCTGCCCCCGCCATTTCCCCCGCCTCCGCCAGAAGGCTTCTCGGAAAATACAGCGGTAATCTCCACATCATTATTCTGGACGGTAAAGGTTCCGCCGGAGGTAAATCGGGAGCCGTTTACGTTCAGCGCAGAGAGAAGATGCCCATTTTTCGGTGTCGCAGTTATGGTCAGGACATCGCCAAATCCGATTTTATCTCCGTCGCCCAGCGCATCGCCCCCCCGTGTGACACTGATGCTGCCGTTCTCAGGCGAAGTGATGGTCAAAGTATACTGCTCTATCGCCTTGAAATAGGCATCCACATTGCTGGTGGCAGCCAAAGACACAATGGTATAAGTGTCATTCTTTACAAGGCCGTCCATTGGTTTAAACTCGGTGATCGTCCCCTCGCTTATCGCCCATTTCAGCAGTCGGCTGTCAGAACCTGCCTGAGCGTCAAAGGCAACTTTGGTTTCCGGGACGAGCGCGGTTCCGGAAGTGATTGCACTTTCGTTTGCGGTCGCGCTCAGCGTTCCGCTGCCGTCAGTTTCTACTATGGCAGAGAAGGTGACCGGATATCGAAGGTTTGCAGAGAACTCCGCACCAACCGTAATGTTTTCCAGGGCCTTCCATGTGATAGTCCTTGCATCTTTGCCATAAGCTCCAAAGGCATCCGTCCACTTTTGGAAGGTATAATACTTATTGGCGGCGATTTCAAAAGTCAAGTTTGTACTGTCATATACGCTGATATAACCCTCTTCATCCGGTGTCAGAATAATTCCGGAATCATTGGTCACTGTGATGGCACCCCCGTCTGCTGTCTTAATCAGAACTTTCCGCTGCATATTGGGATCGTCTTCACGAGCAAAAACGGCTGTTACATGCTGCGACTCAGAATAGGGATAGAAGGTCAGCGTTTTGCTGCCGGCAGCTGTAATGAGAGCTATAGTGCCCTCTGTACGAATATGCCATTCCTTCAGCACATAGCCCTCTTCGGGGGTTGCTGTGAATTCGATGGCATCGTAAACTTCAGCGCCGCTTGGGTCGAAAGCATATCCATCCACAGTGCCTGTGAGCGAGCCGATCTGGTTTTCTTCTTCATCGATTATGATGTCGGTATAGCTTACAAAGCTTGTTACGGCAATACTGGCAGCTTCGACTTTGATGGTCGTCTGATCCCGAATGATAAAGTTGAATTTACCGTCTGCCGAAGTGATCTGCTCGGTATCACCCCCGGAGGTCAAACTAACACGGGTGACTGTGTAGCCGTCCTTGGGAACAACCTCTATGTAAACAATGCTCTCTTCGGGGACAGATTGGCCGCTGGCAATACCAACATTGCCCAAGTGGCTGGCAGTCACGCGCACATAGCTCCTGTCATAGTCCAAATAGAGCGGGACATTCTTTTTCGGCGTGGTGACGACCGCCTCATTGGACCAAAGGCTCTCACCTTTTTCATTATTAAAGGTCGTTACGACGAAGGTGTACTCCGTGTTGCTCTTCAGACCGGAAATATCAAAGGAGAGCCTATCCGCTCCAAGCAATTCATCGTTCAGTCTGGTATAGTTCTTCCCGTCCTTTTGATAGACATTGTAGCCATTCACCGGAAGTCGTCCTGCGGTATCAGGCTCATTCCAGGTCAATTCAACGGCGGTCTCGCCGCTCAACTCCGCTTTCAGATCAGTGACCGGGGGTGCGGGCGCTGTGATGTCTGTCACCCTGTAACCCAAGATGAGCGCATTCTCGCCAGCCACACCAAGGTCGCGCGTGGTCTTGCCCAGCGCCCAGGTGAAGCCGTATGCCCGAGTGACGGACTCAGGGATACCGTCGCGCAACAGAGCCATATCATCCAGATCCTGCACGGTGCCGCTTGTCTCGGTGGTGCTGGAGGTTGTGGTGGATTCGCTTTCTTCATTCATATAATCAAGACTGCCATAAAAGCCCGCCTTGGAAGAGACAAAACCGGCATCAAAACCGAAAGTGGCTGTCATTTCGAAGGTGAAGCCATGTGCCTGACTGATGGTTTCTGTTTGTGCGGTTCCGTCAGCACTGGTGCTGGAGGTTTCACCGCCGTTATAGCCCAAACGGTAGGTGGCGCTGCTGACGGAGGGGATGCTTTTGCTGTAGCCCCAGGGATTGCCTTCCTGACCCAGCCAGTCCAGATCCAGCTTCTTCATCGCTTTGAAGGGCTTGCCGCCGGCCTTCTCTTGACCAAGCTGATTGTAGGCATCTGCGAAGGCATTGTAATCAGATACCGACATCTGGATATAGGTCGGCGTCTTGGGAACAGAAATACTGATACCGTCGCCATACCATGTATTGTTCTTTCCGTCGAAGGTTTCATACTTATAAATATAAACCGGAGTGCGGTAGACTACAACGCTGTCGTAGGCCGTCGCCGTAAAGCTGTCTGAAGTGGAGTGAATCAGCGTATCTTCAAAGCTCTCCGTCCAGTCCATAACGTAGCCTGCCTTGATGTCGATGCCTCCGATGGTTCCCTCCAGACTGAGCACCCCGCCCGCGCCAAAGGACACACTGTTGGCAGAACCGAGTGTGTATTCATACTCCTGGGTAAAGGTGTATGTGGTGGCGCCGTAGTCGTCCCCAAGCTCGCCAAACCAAGGGGCCGCCTGCAGCACGGCCATGACCTGCGGGTCCGAGTATGCATAGTCTACCCCCACATATCTGACCATAGCGCCGTCGTGATCCCTGTCAATCGGGACAAGGAGGCAGTTTAGCACTTTGTTAAAGGCGTCGCCTTTATTGTCAATAATTAAAGTGTTTGAAATATGGTTGCCGCTGCCAGGGTTGTCGCCGTTGGAGTAGTAGACATCCTGATTCCCCTCAACCTTGAGTTCGCCTGTCTCCTTGTCGTAGTCCCTGCCGATGAAGCCCCGGAGGTAGAAATAGTCGTGGTAAAGATTCTCTTTCAGGCCGACGGCGAAGATAATCTGCTCGTAGCCGTATGTGTTGCCATCGAAATTTCCCACCGCTATGGAGGGGATAAAGCCGGTGTTTATGGTAACGCTCCCAACAGCGGCGTCATTTTGCGTGAAATAGTTAGGAGTATATTTTTCACTCGGCGCGCCCTCGACATCGTAAATGGTGCCGCCGATGAACACAAGCTCCTTGTTTGCGTGCCCGTTGAAGGCCACACATTCCACCCCCATCGGCTGCCAGACGGAATCGCCGGTAAAAAGGGATGTCGAGGCGCCGCTGAGCCAGCCGTTGGCATCTACCTCGTTGAACCGGGTGATGTCGTCATCCGCTCCAATTTGGCCGAGGCGGTTTTCCGCGTCAAAGCTCGCGATGACGATTTCATTTTTTTCGATTTCAAAAGCTTTATCACAATCGTAGCTGTTTTTCTTTGATTGGATTGTGTTCTCATAACCGGCCACAATGATTTCATCTCTCCCATCGCCGTCCGTGTCGCCCGTTGCAAGGCCGGGAGCAATCATGGAGAGATAGAACTTTGTGCCGTCCCCATGAGTAAGAAACTTTTTCCACAGCTGGGTAAAACCAGTCTTATTGTTGTCTAAGACGCCCTCGTGGCCTTTCGCCTGACCGTAGGCCACTCTCAGCCAGGGGCAGTAGTAGGCACAGTCAAGTTTATCCCATTTGTAACCATTGGTTTCCCCATCCACTCGGTTGATATAGGAGAGGACGGCCAAGTCGTCGATGCCGTCGCCGTTGAAGTCCCCGGTGGCCAGGTCGCAGGAGAGCTTATTTTTCTTGTCTGTGCTTTGAGCCATTGCCTGTCCATATTCCTCAGTGACATATTTTTGATGAAGCATATCCTGTTGGCTGACATTTCCTAATAGGGAAAGCGCCTCCGTTTCAGCGTTATACCGCAGCTCCACCAATCCATACGTTAGATTGTCAGTAGCGATATAGGCAACGATTGTTTCCTTGCCGTTTCCAGAGTAGTCACCGGCAGTGATGGCGAAAAAGTTGCCGGCCTCATGCTGATACATGTTCGTATTTTGTGCAAACCATGATGCCACGAAGCTAGAAGGCCATTCATGTTTCACTTCCCCAGTGACAGTGTCCTGCACCCAAACCTTGATGATGCTATAATCTGGGTCAAAGTCGTCATAATCTAAGCCGATATAAGCCACATGGTCCTTTCGACCGGAGCCGGTGGGGTCAAATGCCACGGCTTCCACATATAAATAATCCTTCGTGTTGCCGAGGCTTGTCGTGTTATTTGCGTTGAAGGCATTATTTTTGATTGCATCGTCATAGCTGGTCGTCGACATATGCTTCTTACTGTCACTGTCGAGATCATAGGTCTTATAGAGCAGCAGCTCGCTGATCGGGTTGAGCAGAAAGGGTTCATTCAATTTGTATCCATAGGGATTCTCGGTGCTGTTCGGATCATAACCCGAAGGCGTAACCTGATCCATTCGCAGGATGCTGTCGAACTGGGTTGAAGCTGCGTGTGCGGCAGAGCTGAGAGCAGGCAGCAGCGTGACAACCATGCACATCACTAATAGCAGGCTTATCATTCTTTTTGTCATTTCTTTTCATTCCTCTCTGCATTGTTACTGTTCTTTTTTGTTTTTTCCCGACTACGTATGCAAAGCGCCGTGATAATCACCGCCGCGGCAAAGGAAAGCACGGCGGCAAGCACATAGCCGCCCGCGTCTTCAAAGAGCAGCATCGCGCCGTATAAGCCCGACACCATGCCGCCCTGCCCGCCGCCTGTCATGGCGGCAAACGCTCCAATCATAGAGAGCGCCAGCAGCGCGCACAGAGAAGTCAGGCCGTTAAGAAGCCGGTTTTCTCTCTTGCGGTGCAATTCTCCGGCGCGCAGTTGCACCCGCCTGACCCGTTCCGCCGTATCATGCATTTAAAACGCCCCTTTCCGTACAGCTCTCATAAAAAGCCTTCTACCTATATAGGTTCAAAAAAATCGAAAACTACGCACCCCAAATCGAAAAGTTTTAAAATATTTCTACAAATAAAAAAAGCCGCCGAATTGGCAGCTTTTTGAGAGAAATGTTGTCGTTTTCAGTGGTATGTCTTAATTTTGAGCAGCTTGCCCGCGCCAACGCCGGCAGCGATGGTGAGGATAGGCAGCGCGTAGGCAATATACTGGGCTGTGCCGCCGTAGGCAATCAGCAGATTATAGGTGGCATGAAAGGTGATTGCCGCACACAAAAGACCAGCCGTTCCCGCAATTCGAAGCCAGCTGCGCTGCCACACATACGCAATGCCGAAGCCCACCAACGCCCCGCAAACAACGTGCATGGCGCCCGTACCAAACCCGCGAATGAGCAGAAATGAAAGCTGGGCGGCGCCATTTTGGGTGAGGTAGCAGATGTTTTCAAAGGTGGCAAAGCCGGCGGCGACAATCAGCACAGCGGTACCGATTTTCTCCGCCTTCGGCTCAAATATCAGCAGATAGAAAAGCAGCGGCAGCAGCTTCATAATTTCCTCCACCACCGGGGCGATCTGCGTTGTGGCATTGATTATGTCCGCACTATACAGCCGGGCAAAAAAGGTGTTGATATAGGCAGATAAGAGACAAGCTGCCATACCCGCAAAGCAAAATGAAAAGGCAGGGTAATGTTTTTTGCCCATGCACAGAGCCGTCACCAAAAGCGGAGCCGCAATACAGACAAAAATATTTTCAATATAGGTCATGCCCCCACCGCCTTTCTTGTAGCAGGCAGCAGGGCAAAAAGCGCGGCGGTCAGCAGAAAATCAAACCAGAAATAGGGGTTTGTGAGGGTATCGCTGACCCAGAAGCAAGATGCCGTCCACAGGCAGAATTCCAACGCGCAAATGCACAAAACGGCGATGTGAAAATATTGCATATCCCGCAGCTTTCCGCTCTGCCTCCTTGCATAGAGCAGTCCCCGGACAGAGTACCACGCGGCGGCCATGGTCATGCCGCATATCAGCAGATTAAAGAGGATGTCGCCATGCGTTAGATATAACAGCAGCTGTGGAATACAAATCATGGGAACCAGCCACACGGCGGGATGCTTAAACTTTCTTTCCTCAGGTGTGGATAAGGTGTATTCCAGCGTCAGCAAAAACATGGAGCTGGCAATCCACCCAAGCTCGGACACATAGAAAATCTGCGGCGTTTGGTTAAACAAGAGCACATGGAGCGTCCAGTAGAGCGTAGCCAGCGAATAGGTGCCGAAAAAGCAGGCGAGCAGAAAGTATGCCTGCTTGCGGCTTTTGTAAAACAGGATGCCTGCGCCAATACCGGCCAGCAGCGTGGCCAGAAATTGGGAGGCATTGTCAAAGAGCTCAACCATCGCTGTCCTCCGTGTTTTCATGGTTGTTTTGGCTTCTTAGGCGGATGCGATAACACAAAATCGTCACACTCACACCGAGAACAAAGGCAAGAAGGCCAATGAGAACATAGCCAAAACCACCGCTCTCATCAAAGATGCTGGCGGCCGCGCCGGCATAGGTATACGCACCGTTCACCATGCCCGCCATGATCTCGGGCATGGCAAAGGAAAGCCCGACAATAAAGATGAGGCAAGCGGCGGCAGAGGAAATGCCGATCATACGGCTGCGGCGCATCTGTTTCTGCCGCTGTATTTCTATTGCTCTCCGCTTGACGGCAGCGACACGCTGCTCAGTATTCCGCACTGGTAATCCCCTCCTGCTTTAGTCGTTTGCGCAGCGAATGCTTGCCCCGATAGACTAAATCCGCCACCTGCTTTTCGCTCTTCCTCATAACGGCGGCGGCCTCGGCGTGGCGCATATTTTCAAAATAAACGAGATACAGCGCCTCCCGATAGTCGGAGTTTAGCTGCTCCATACACAGATTCAGGATGCGATTGCGTTCCTCTGTTTGGACAACTTCTTCAGTGAGCGTTTTGCTTTCCGGCTCTTGCCCCAAATCGTCAAACCCAAAGCAGCGATGCCGGCGGTTTTTAGCGACAAAGCGCAATGCAAGGTTGCGCGCGGCTTTATAGAGATACGCCCTGAAGTTGCCATCCCGGATGCGGGGCTTTTTGATGGTGAGATAGGCAAAGGCTTCAACCATCAAATCCTCGGCATCGTCCACATCATGGAGATAGCCGTTTATATAAAATGTCAGGCTGCTGCCGTATTGCTCCATCAGCCCGATCAGTCCGCTTTCATCCCCCTCAAGATAGCGGCTCCAGAGGGCCTCATCGCTACTCATTGCCTGTGCTCACCACCTCTCAAGTAAGTATAAATATGTTAAAGTATACCATGAAAATCTGTGTGTTTCCAATTACATAATAATTAAAGTGCATTCCCGCTGGGTTTCCCTTATTATACGATGTGCCTCCCGCCAGATGCCGAGCCTGCCGCTCCCACATGCTCGGCGTAGCTTGGCCAGTGCCTTATCTCTGGCCTTTATCAGCGCGTTTTCCGTCAGCTGAAATTCCTCCGCAAGATCAGAGATAGTTTGCTTCGGATGCTCAAACACCCCGAAAAAGCCGCCGAGGATCTGCCGCTCCCTGAAGGAAAGCCGCTCAAATTCCTCTTTCACGCAGTCCAGATAAATCTCTCGCAACACCTGCCATTCTACCGGCAGAGCTGCGGGAGATTCCAGCTCGCGGCATTCCTCCAGCGGGGAAAAGGCTGTTTTCAAAAGCGCCCCCTGCTCTCGAAACGCGTCCTTTGGCAGCGATATGGGATAGAGGCTGCACTCCAGTTCCCGACGCATGGCGCCGGACAGATGGGGATACAAATAGGTGGTCATGGAGGCCCCGGAGCCTGCGTCATACGCTCCGGCCCTTTGGAGCAGGGCAAGGTTGGCGGCCGAAATTAGATCCTCCCGAAGCTCCGGGCAGTGAAAACGGCGGCACAGCTTGTCCGCAAGGGAAGCAATCAGTCCGCTCTGTTCCTGTATCAGACGCTCCACACCGCCACCTCCTCTGTCTACCGCTTATTCTTGCGCTGGATTCCCAGTGCGGTATACAGCTCATCGGAGCGGACAAGCTTCTCCATCTCCGCATCCCGCAGCCTGCCGCTGACGGCCATATCCCTCAGATCAACCAGCCTTCGCTTTGCCGCAGTCCACTGCTCGGCGGTGATATTCCCCCGCCGCTTGTCCGCCGTAATCCTGCGGTACGCCCGGTTATAGCTTTGAATCACCGGGTTGTTTTTCGCCTTTTCCTTGGCGATATTTTTTGCCCCCTGCTGCCGGCAGGTTCGCTTTGGGCTGTCTGCCAGCGGTCTGTCACAATAATCGGTTCTGTATCCGCGAGTCAGCAGGAAAAAACGCTTGCAGTTTTTGCACCGGCGAAAGCTGTGTCCGACCATCAGCGCCTTCATAAAATCCATCTTCAAAAACACCTGCAAATATTGCGCTGTATAAACCTCGTAGATGGCGTAGTTGTCCGGCTGATCAGGGATCTCCCTCGGCACATACCGCACATCGATGGAGTCGAATAACGAGAAGCTGTACGCTCCGTCCCTCAGATGATTGACCATCATCTTATCAAGACCCGGATGGCTGTAAAAATCGTAGAGAGCCGCCGCAAAATTCTCGCTGTCCAGTTTTCGAAGATTCATCAGTCCGCGGTCGATGAACCAGAACATAGTCTGATTAAAGGAATAAATGTCGCTCAGAATAGAGCGGTAAATATCGACAGCACCAGCCGCATTCGGCAGTGCAATCAGCTGAAACAAGCGGTACTGCATCAGCATTTCATGCAGCTTTGAAATTGCTTTGCCGTCTGCCTTTTGAACACAGAGCTGCATGGTTTCAAATTCCTCTGGTGAGATATTTAACAGCTCGCAGGTCAGCTCACCCAGCAGAAACTCGTGTCCTGCAAGCTCCACCTGATTGCCGTGAATATAGAAATCAAATTGCCGGAACACCGCCACGCCTCCTTTGTATCCGATTGAGTTTAGAGTAGTATTCGAATACTCTATGTTCGCCCTGAATTTCTCCATAACACTATTGTAGAGGATTTTATTCCTAAATACAATCGGAGAAATGAAAGGAGAGGAAAAGGTGTCAAAGGAATTAAAGCTCATTGCCATGAGCGAAATTGGACGGGAGGATGTGAAATGGCTTTGGTATCCCTATATTCCCCAAGGCAAGGTGACAATCATTCAGGGCGACCCCGGCGAGGGCAAGACCACACTGGCGCTGGCTATGGCAGCAAAGCTTACGAAGGGTGAGCCGCTGTCTGGAGGTGAACTCTGCTGTGAACCAATAAACGTCATTTACCAAACCGCTGAGGACGGTCTGGGCGATACCATCAGGCCGCGGCTTGAGGATCTGGGTGCGGACTGCTCCCGTGTGCTGGTCATTGATGAATCAGAACAGGCGCTTACATTATCCGATGAACGGCTGGAGCAGGCGATCCGGAAAACCGGCGCGGGACTTGCTGTTCTCGATCCCATTCAGGCCTATCTCGGCGGCATCGATATGCACCGTGCCAATGAAGTAAGGCCCGTTTTTAAAAGGCTCTGCCTGACGGCGGAGCGAACCGGCTGTGCCGTCGTATTGATTGGGCACATGAATAAAATGCAGGGAGCCAAGTCCAGTTATCGCGGGCTTGGCTCCATCGATTTTCAGGCGGCGGCCAGAAGTGTGCTGGTGGTTGGGCGGATGAGGGACGAGCCATCTATCCGCATCATGGCGCAATGCAAAAGCAGTCTTGCCCCGGAGGGGAGGTCGATAGCATTCGAGCTGTGTCCGGAAAAAGGATTCCGGTGGAAAGGGTTCTGCGATACTTCCGTGGACGAGCTGCTGTCCGGAACCGGATCAGCAGTCACCAAGACCATGCAGATGGAAGACGAGCTGCGGAGGCTTCTGCGGGAGGCTGTCTCAGCTGAGGAGGTTCAGAAACGGGCAGGAGAGCTGAATGTATCCCGCCGTACTCTGATGATTGCCAAGAAGAATCTGGGTGTGCTGTCTGAGAAGATTGGTGACCGCTGGTTTTGGAAACTGCCGGAGCAAGAGTGTAAGGATGTAAGTCCCTAAGGATACTGCATCCTTGCATTCTTCTTTTCTGAGGATAATACCCCGGCCGTTGCCCCTGTGTGGACTTTTAAGATGGGGGTAGGGGTAAGACCTCGGCTGCTCGAACAAAAGCCATTTTGGGCGATCTGTGACCCGAAACATGCACCCACAGCCGACCTGTTCAAGCACCCGATAGGGTGCATTTTTTCTTCTCTGCCTTAATCCCACAGAACAAAGCTGGAGGCTGTTAAAACCCTCCCGTTGGGAGGGGCAAGCATAGCATCCGGCTGTACGCCGGACGCAAAAAGCGGGGCGCTGCCCCACACCCCGGAAGAACGAAAGGAGCAAATACTCATATGAAAAGTGAACGATTTAACCTCCGTATGACACCACAGGAAAAGGCTGCAATCATCAAACGGGCAAAACAGGCGGGTCGGACGACCTCGGAATTCATGATCGATACGGCGCTGAACCGGAAGATTATCGTCATTGACGGCCTGCCGGAAATGATCAGTCAGCTAAAAGCTCTCGGCAGAAACCTTAATCAATTAACAGTGCTCTGCAATATGGGCAGGCTGCAATGCATCGACCTCGACCCCTTCACAGAAAAGCTTGCTGATATCCACAGCGAGCTCGCCAGACTGACGGAGGTGTTATGATGGCAACTTTTACTCCGATTAAAAACCAGAAGCAAACCAAAGGTGCTCTGCTGGGAACCATGCTCTATGCCATTAACAAGAAGAAAACCATCCATGAGGGACAGAGCTTGGTATCAGGATTTAACTGCAACACCTATACCGCTTATCTGGAGATGATGACCACAAAGCAGCAACACCGTAAAACAGACCAGCGGCAATTCTTTCAATTTGTCCAGTCCTTCCCCGAAGACGCGAGCCTGACACCGCAGGAGGTACATCAGATCGGTTTAGAGTTTGCCGCCCGGCAGTTTCCGGAGTTTGAGGTGCTGGTAGCCACCCACACCGATACAGACAACCTCCACAACCACCTTATTGTCAATTCGGTCAGCTTCAAAACCGGCAAAAAGCTGCACCAGAATCATGACGATCTGGTGCAGCATCGCAGAGTCAACGATGAAATCTGCTTGGCGCACGGCCAGCCGGTGTTGGAGTGCTATCACAAGGGGCAGAAGAAAAAGCGCGCGATGGCGGGGGAATACCGCGCTGCCGAGCGGGGCGAGAGCTGGAAGTTCACGCTTGTCAAAGCCATTGAGGACGCCCTGCTGTACAGTACAGATCGGGAGAGCTTTATTCAAAATATGGAGTATGAGGGCTATCAGGTGCAGTGGAGCGACACCCGGAAATATATCACCTACACCTGCCCCAATGGAATGAAGTGTCGAGATAACAAGCTGCACGATGAAACCTATCTCAAAGAAAATCTGGAGAAGCTGTTTGACTACCGGCAGGCCACAGGCTTCGCCCCCCTCACCCCGGAGCCGCCCGAGGGCTGGCTGGGGCAGATGGCACAGGCCGGTCACCTCGCTGAGAATTTAATTTCTCTCGGCAAAAACATAGAGAGCATAGGCGATGTACCGCCCCCACTCACACCCCGCACATGGACGGAGAGCAAGCAGCGACAGCGGGAAGCCCGAAAAAAGCTTGCTCAAGGGCATAAGCTCCAGAGCGATCAGGAGCAGGAATATTCACAAACGATGTAGCCCGATAGGGAGAAAGGAGTCTTATGAACGAGAAAAGAAACGGCGCGAAGCATTATTTAGAAACAGGAATTCTCGGCGCTTACGAAACCGTCGAGGTGGAGTGGGACGAAGAAAAAGACGGGAAATGCGCTCCCTGCTTTGAGGATGCGCTGATGGTATTCCATACCGAGCAAACTCATACCGAGCGCACGATGGATATTAAGGGGCGGCGGTTCCGCATCCGGTCGGTTTTCCCAACAGACACTGGAATCACTCCTACGGATAAGCTGCTCGCTCTGATTGATACCGAGCTTGAAAAGGATGCGCAGACTGCCTGAAATCAGTAGACTTGCGGCAACTGTTACGGTATGCTGTGTGGTACCGTATTCGGTTTGCCGCAGAAAAGGAGGCTTTTTAGAAATGGCAGACCAAGAGAAATATACAATTTTATATGGCAGGCTCAGTCAAGAGGATGAGCGCGAGGGCGAGTCCAACAGCATCCAGAATCAGCGCATGATGCTGGAGAAATACGCAGAGGATAACGGTTTTACCAATACTAAATTTTTGTATGACGATGGCTACTCAGGCACCAACTTCAACCGTCCGGCGTGGAATGAGATTATGCGGCTTGCGGAAAATGGCGAGGTTGCAACAATCATCGTCAAGGATTGTTGTGCGATAATGGGACTAAATCAGAAAGACCTTGAAAATCAAGGGATTCTGGCTTAGTCCCTTCTTTTTTGACCTGAAAGAGGAACAATCGCACTACAATCGGCGCACCGGATCAAAACCGGCTGGCGGTGGCTATGGAGGTACACTGCATAAGCCCTTCCCGTTGCGCTGCCCACAACGAAAGGAGTCCATCATGAAACAGGGAACTTTGGTTTATGACCACGCAACGGATCGGTACGACATTCGCTTTGACCTTGACTGCTACTACGGCGGTCTGCACTGCGGGGAATGCTTCGATGTCATGGTCGGGGGCAAGTGGAAACCCACCCGGATCGAGATGGCTGCGGACTGGTATCTCGTCGGCATTCGCACGGACGATTTGCAGGGATTGAGGGTGAGGATGTGAAGACTTTTCTCAAGGAAGTGCTGCTTCCTCTGCTGATTGCCCTTTGTCTTGCCGCATTCTTCAAGCCGGTCTATATGGCGGACGGCGTATGTGACTACTTCCTGATGTGGCTCTGTGTCGGCTTCCCATTCGGCATCCGCAGGATGTGTCTCTGGCTTGTCCCCTTCGGTTACGGCATATCCGGCACAGTAGGAATCTTCGCACTCAACATCATCATCGGCGGTCTTATCGGAGGACTCGCCCTAATTGTCGGGCTGCTGCTCGGCATCATCCATACCATCCGAGAAATCATCTGAATATCTGAAAAGCTAAGAGGGTTTGTTTCATTCTCCAATTCGGAGCATGAAGCAAACCCTCTTTTTTTTGTTGCCCGAAAGCTGGAACAATCTGCCTCTTGCAGATGACGGCGGTGCGGCGAGGAAAGGAGAGAAAACAAAATGAGCTACATGACAGCCGGTAAGCTGCAAGCCTTTGAAGCCCTCATGAAGGAGGTACCCGGCCACAACCACTATGACAGCGGATGCGACGGGATCTGCCCGGAATGTCGGTCATGCTGCTTCCATCGTCCCTACTGGAAATATCAAACCTGTGTCTTCGAGGAATGTCCCTATTCCCCGGTGAAGCTGTCAACGCTGCGCTGTCAGCCGGTGATGGCAAGGGAGGGATAACCGCATGGCAGTCTATCGCGTCAACAAAAGCCGTGGATACACGGTCATGGCAAATTACCATCTCAGGGATAAAACCCTGTCCCTCAAGGCCGTGGGGCTGCTCTCCAAAATGCTGTCCTTCAACGATGGCTGGCAGTTCTCAACGAAAGGTCTTTCGGCGATCTGCAAGGAAGGTCCCGATGCTGTTCTGGCAGCTCTCAGGGAGCTTGAAGATCACGGCTACCTTATCCGTCACAGGCAACGCGACGCCAAGGGCAGGATGAGCAACACGGTCTTTGAGATTTACGAACAGCCACAACCGGTTTCTCCACACAGGGAAAATCCAGATGTGGAGAATCCAGATATGGAGAATCCACACATGGAAAACCCACATGGGGAAAATCCCGCACAATTAAATACCAATCAAGTAATTAACAACCAAAGAAATAACTCTCTGAATAAGTATCAATCTATCAATCTTGATGGGATGGACAGGATGGATGAACGGGAGCAATACAGGGAATTGATCCGGGATAACCTTGAGATCGACATCCGCTCTCAGGACAGGCACTATGACCTTGACCGTGTAAACGAAATTGTCGAGATTATGCTGGATGCTATCTGCTCCACAAGCCCCACCATCCGTATCAACGGCGAGGATATGCCGCAGCCGGTGGTCAAGTCGCGCTTCCTCAAGCTGGACAGCGGCCACATTGACTATGTGCTCCAAGCGATGAACGATTGCCCTTCCGACATTCGGAACATCCGGGCATATCTGCTCACGGCGTTATACAACGCTTCGCTGACCATAGACAACTACTATTCAGCCCGCGTGAACTACGATTTTCACGGGAAAGGCTGATGCGTAAGCATTCTTAATCAACTTCAAGGGGGTGAGATGAAAACATGATCCACATTTTACATGGTGTCCCGCCTTAGTGACGGGATTGCCCCGCAAATCTCAGAAAGGAGGTCCCCATGCAGGATGAAGTAAATACCAAAGTTGTTGCGATTGCCATTAAGGGCGGCAAGATCACTGCGGAAGTGTTGAAAAAGGCGCTCGCCAAATTCATCGAGGAAATTGAAAAGGCAGAGAAGCAAGCCTCTCAGCCCAAGACCTATCGGGGCAAGCAGTCCATCAAGCACCTTGTCGAGCAGAACGCCGCAATCAGCAACATTGAAGTGACCGACGGAAACATCAAGTCTTTCGAGCGCACAGCGAACAAGTACGGGATCGACTACGCGCTCAAGAAAGACACCTCTGAGCAGCCGTCGCGCTATCTCGTCTTTTTCAAAGGGCGGGATGTGGATGTGATGACTCAGGCGTTCAAGGAGTTTTCCGCCAAGACGGTCAAGCAGAAAGAAAAACAATCCCTCAAGCAGAAGCTCTCCCGCAGCAGGGAGCAGTCCAAAGCCCAGCACAAGGAGAAGGTCAAGGTCAAGACGAAGGACCGGGGCGTTGAGCTATGAAGAAAAAACTCGACATCAAAAAGCTCGTCCTTCTCAATCTCCCGTATGTGTTCGCCTTCTACTTTGTGGATAAGCTGGCGGCGGTCTTCCGGCTGGCTCCCGGTACGGAGTTTATTGACAAGCTCACCGGCGGCTTTGCCAATTTCGGCGCAGCGTTTGCCAATCCGCTCCCCAGCTTCCACCCGGTAGACCTTCTCATTGGTGTGGCAGGAGGCGCATTGCTCAAGCTGGCCGTCTACATCAAAGGCAAAAACCGCAAGAAATTCCGCCAAGGGGAGGAATACGGGTCAGCCCGTTGGGGGCGACCGGAAGACATCCGGCCTTACATGGATGACGACTTCTCCAACAATGTCATCCTCACCCAGACCGAGGGGCTGACCATGAACAGCCGTCCAAAGCAACCGAAGTACGCGAGGAATAAGAACATCCTTGTCATCGGTGGTTCCGGTTCCGGTAAGACCCGCTTTTTCGTGAAGCCCAATCTCATGCAGATGCACAGCTCCTATGTGGTCACTGATCCCAAGGGTACAGTACTGGTCGAATGCGGAAAGATGCTTGAGAAAAACGGCTATATCATCAAGTCGCTAAATACGATCAACTTCCGAAAATCCATGCACTACAACCCGTTCGCCTACATCCGCAGCGAGAAGGACATCCTCAAGCTGGTCAATACGATCATCGTCAATACGAAGGGAGATGGCGATAAGTCCGGGGAGGATTTCTGGGTCAAGGCAGAAAAGCTCTACTATACCGCACTCATCGGCTATATCTGGTACGAAGCGCCGGAGCACGAGAAAAACTTCACTACCTTGCTCGAATTGATCAACGCTTCGGAGGCCAGAGAGGATGACGAGACTTTCAAAAATCCCGTTGACCTCATGTTCGATGAACTGGAAGAGCGCGACCCTGACCACTTCGCGGTCAAGCAATACCGTAAATATAAGTTAGCCGCTGGCAAAACCGCCAAGTCGATCCTGATTAGCTGCGGCGCACGGCTTGCCCCGTTTGACATCGCGGAGCTGCGGGAGCTGATGAGTTACGACGAGATGGAGCTGGATTGTATCGGCGACCGCAAGACGGCGCTGTTCGTCATTATCTCTGATACCGACGATACCTTCAACTTTGTCGTGGCGATCATGTACTCCCAGCTTTTTAACTTACTCTGCGACAAGGCGGATGATGTCTACAATGGGCGGCTTCCCGTCCATGTCCGCTGCTTGCTCGACGAGTTTGCGAACATCGGTCAAATTCCAAAGTTCGACAAACTGATTGCTACGATCCGAAGCCGGGAAATCTCAGCATCCATCATCTTGCAGTCCCAGAGCCAGCTCAAGACCATCTACAAGGACGCGGCGGACACGATTGTCGGCAACTGCGACTGTACCCTCTTCCTTGGCGGCAAGGAAAAATCCACTTTGAAGGAACTCAGTGAAATCCTCGGCAAGGAGACAATCGACCTATATAACACATCAGAAACCCGTTCAACCAACAACTCATACGGCCTGAACTATCAGAAGACCGGCAAGCAGCTCATGTCGGAGGACGAAATCGCTGTCATGGACGGCGGCAAATGTATTTTGCAGCTTAGAGGCGTGAGACCTTTTCTCAGTGACAAGTACGACATTACGAAGCATCCAAAATACAAAATGCTGTCCGACTACGATAAGCGCAACGCCTTTGACATCGAGAAATACCGTTCTCACAAGCTGGTAGTCAAGCCAACCCAAACCTTCGACCTCTATGACATGGGAGAGGTTGAAGCCGATTGAAGCCCCGTCATGCACTGCGCATGGGCAATGCCCAAAGCAGAACAATGACGGGGCTTCTATTTTTTTGCCCATTTTCAATAACTCACACTCAAAAATCAAGGAGGTTACTCTATGGAATTTATCAATCAGGCGGTTACGGTCCTTCAGACGCTCGTTGTTGCCCTCGGTGCCGGTCTGGCTGTGTGGGGTGTGGTCAACCTCATGGAGGGGTACGGCAATGACAATCCCGGTGCCAAGTCCCAGGGCATCAAGCAGTTGATGGCCGGTGGCGGCGTGGTACTCATCGGCACGACCCTCATCCCCCTGCTGTCCGGTTTGTTCTGATAACCGGTTCGCGTATCCACATGGGAGGGCGCGAAATGCCGCGCTCTCCCTTCATTTTTAATCAATTTCCAACACAAGGAGGTCATTTATGGAATTTATCAATCAGGCAGTTACCGTTTTGCAGACCCTCGTTGTCGCCCTTGGCGCTGGTCTTGCCGTGTGGGGCGTGGTCAACCTCATGGAGGGGTACGGCAATGACAATCCCGGTGCCAAGAGCCAAGGAATCAAGCAGTTGATGGCCGGTGGTGGTGTGGTACTCATCGGCACGACCCTTATCCCGCTCCTGTCTGGCCTGTTCTGATCCGGCAGCCCCAGCATAACCGAAAGGTGGTGAAATATTGGGATTTATCCTTGAAAAAATCGAGGAAGCCATAAAAGAGCTTCTGATCGGCTGGATTGAAAGCAACATGACCAATATGTTCACCGATGTCAACGACAAGGTAGGGACGATAGCTGCTGAGGTAGGCAAAACGCCCTCTTCATGGGATAGCAGCATATACCAGATGATCCGGGGACTATCCGAAAATGTGATAGTCCCCATCGCTGGTATCATCATCACCTTTGTCCTGTGTTACGAGCTGATCTCCATGATCACCGAGAAAAACAACTTGCATGACATGGACACATGGATGTTCTTCAAGTGGTTCTTCAAGGCGGCTGTGGCGATCTACCTCGTTACCAATACCTTTGACATTGTGATGGCGGTCTTCGACATCGGTCAGAATGTCGTAGCCGGTGCAGCCGGTGTCATAAGCGGCGACACGAACATCGACATCGAATCCACTCTTGAACAAATGCGCGCCAGCATGGAAACGATGGGCATTGGCGAACTGCTCGGCTTGTCCATAGAGACGCTGCTGATCAGCCTGTGCCTCAAGATCATGTCCATTCTCATCACGGTCATCCTCTATGGCCGTATGATTGAGATTTATTGCACCGTGAGCATCGCGCCCATTCCCATAGCGACGATGAGTAACCGCGAATGGGGCAGCATTGGTACGAACTACCTCAAAGGGCTGTTCGCACTTGCGTTCCAAGGCTTCCTCATCATGGTTTGCGTCGGCATCTACGCCGTGCTCATCAACAACATGATCATCGCGGCCAATATCCACTCGGCGCTGTTCTCGGTGGCGGCATACACGGTCATCCTCTGCTTCTCCCTGTTTAAGACAGGCTCGCTCGCGAAGTCATTATTCAATGCCCACTGAGAAAGGAGGGTCAACTTGAAGAAATACTCCGTGATCTATGCCGACCCTCCGTGGCGGTACAAGGTCTACTCGAAAAAATGGCTTGGCCGCTCGGCGGAAAGCCATTACCCGACCATGCGCCTTGAAGACATCAAGGCGCTTCCCATTGGAGAGCTTGCGGCGAAAGACTGTGCGCTCTTCATGTGGATTACCTTCCCCTGTATGCAGGAGGCGTTCCAAGTCCTCGAAGCATGGGGATTTCAATATAAAACGACGGCTTTTGTCTGGATCAAGCAGAACCGGGTGTCCGACAGCCTCTTTTGGGGCATGGGGTACTGGACCCGGGCAAACGCTGAACTCTGCATCCTTGCAACGAAAGGCCATCCCAAACGGGCAAGCCCCGGTGTGCATCAGGTCATCATGAGCCACATTGAAGAGCACTCCAAGAAACCGGAGGAAGCCCGAAACCGCATCGTCCAGCTCATGGGCGATGTCCCGCGCATCGAACTTTTCGCCCGCCAGTCCCCCGAAGGCTGGGATGTATGGGGCAATGAGGTCGAGTGCAGCATCACGCTTGGAAAGGAGGTTCCCAATGGCGTTTGTACCGGTCCCGAAGGACCTGAATCGTGTCAAGACGAAGGTCATGTTCAACCTGACAAAGCGGCAGCTCATCTGCTTTGCGCTGGCTGCGGCAGCGGGTGTTCCGATCTTCTTCCTGACTAAGCCCAGCCTCGGCATCTCCACTTCGGCAATGCTGATGGTGGTCATCATGCTCCCGTTCATCTTCTTCGCTCTCTATGAGAAGGACGGGCAACCGGCTGAAAAAATCCTCGGTCATGTGATCAAGTCCATGTTTCTGAGGGATAAAGTGCGGCCATACCGCACGAGCAACCTATACGCTGCGATCCAGCAGGAAATCAAAGAGAAGGAGGAATTGCAGATTGCACAGCAGCACGAAAAAGGCCGCAGAGCCTAAGCGGCTTACCAAAAACGGCAAGGTGTACGGCGATCTTCTCTCCGCCGAGGAAAAGAAGAAGCTGGTCTTGCAGAAGAAAAAGGACAAGAAGGCAAAGAAAGTCCGCAAATCGGCGCAGCAGACCATCCCCTATGTGGAGATGTGCCGCGACGGCATCTGCAAGGTCAACAGCCGTCTTTATACAAAGACTATCCGTTTCAACGACATCAACTATCAGCTCGCCCAGAACGAGGACAAGACGGCCATCTTCGAGAACTGGTGCGACTTCCTGAACTACTTTGACAGCTCGATTTTTGTCCAGTTCTCTTTCATCAACCAGAGGACCAGCATCAGCGAGTTCAAGAAGCAGATCAACATCCCGGAGCAGGCTGACGAGTTCAACGACATCCGCAGCGAGTATTCCGAGATGCTGCAAAACCAGCTCACGAAGGGCAACAACGGCCTCATCAAGCGCAAGTACATTACCTTCGGCATTGAGGACGACTCCCTGCGCATGGCGAAGGCCAAGCTGGATCGGATTGAGACGGACATCCTCAACAATTTCAAAACCCTCGGTGTGAAGACCGAGCCGCTGTCCGGCTACGAACGGCTGAAAGTGCTCCATGATGTGTTCAACATGGACTCGAACGAGCCGTTCCGCTTCTCCTTTGACATGGTAGCCCGGACGGGACTCAGCAGCAAAGACTTCATCGCGCCCACTTCCTTCGATTTCCGCGAAGGCAAGTGCTTCAAGATGGGCAAGGCCATCGGCGCAGTGAGCTTCCTGCAAATCCTCGCGCCGGAACTCAATGACCGGATGCTGGCTGACTTCCTCGACATGGACAGCAACATCACGGTCAATCTTCATATCCGCACGATTGATCAGGCGAAAGCCATCAAGAGCATCAAGATGAAGATTACTGACCTCGACAAGATGAAAATTGAAGAGCAGAAGAAGGCCGTGAGAAGCGGATATGACATGGAAATCATCCCGTCCGACCTTGCCACCTATGGCGGTGAGGCCAAGCGCCTGTTGCAGGACCTTCAGACGCGCAACGAGAGAATGTTCCTTGTGACCATCCTCATCATGAATACCGCTGCCTCCCGCCAGAAGCTCGAAAATGCCATCTTCCAGACGGCTTCCATTGCCCAGAAATACAACTGTGCGCTCAAGCGGCTGGACTTCCAGCAGGAAGAAGGGCTGATGTCCTCTCTCCCGATTGGCCTGAATCAGATCGAGATTGAGCGCGGGCTGACCACCTCTTCGACGGCGGTGTTCGTCCCGTTCACGACGCAGGAGCTTTTTCAGAGCGGCGAGGCGCTGTATTACGGGCTGAACGCGCTCTCCAACAACATGATCATGGTTGACCGCAAGCAGCTCAAAAACCCGAACGGTCTGATCCTCGGCACCCCCGGCTCCGGCAAGAGCTTTTCGGCGAAGCGGGAAATGACCAACGCCTTCCTCATCACAGAGGATGACATCATCGTCTGCGATCCCGAGGCGGAGTATTATCCCCTTGTGCAGAAGCTCGGCGGTCAGGTCATCCGCATCTCGCCGGTGAGCACCGACTACATCAACCCGCTGGACATCAATGTGAACTACTCGGAAGAGGAAAACCCGCTGACTTTGAAGTCTGATTTCATCCTCTCCATGTGTGAGCTGATTGTGGGCGGCAAGGATGGGCTGCAACCGGTGGAAAAGACCATCATCGACCGCAGCGTCCGCAAGGTGTATCAGGACTACCTTGCCGATCCGGTCCCTGAGAAGATGCCTATTCTCGAAGACCTCTACAACATCCTGCGCAGTCAGAGTGAGCCGGAGGCACAGCGGATTGCCACTGCCCTTGAAATCTATGTGCATGGCTCGCTGAATGTCTTCAATCACCGGACGAATGTGGATGTGAATAATCGCTTCGTCTGCTATGACATCAAGCAGCTCGGAAAGCAGCTCAAAAAGCTGGGGATGCTCATTGTGCAGGATCAGGTCTGGAACCGCGTGACCATCAACCGTGCCCAGCACAAGGCGACGCGCTATTACATGGACGAGTTCCACCTTCTGCTCAAGGAAGAGCAGACAGCGGCATACAGTGTCGAGATTTGGAAGCGGTTCCGTAAATGGGGCGGCATCCCCACCGGGATCACGCAGAATGTCAAGGATTTGCTGGCTTCCCGTGAGATCGAGAACATCTTCGAGAACTCCGACTTCGTTTACCTTCTGAACCAGGCATCCGGCGACCGGCAGATTCTCTCGAAGGCGCTGAACATCTCGCCCAGCCAGCAGAACTACATCACCAATTCCAACGCCGGTGAAGGCTTGATCTTCTACGGCTCGACCATCGTCCCCTTCAAGGATGACTTCCCGAAGGACACGATGCTCTATCGTTACATGACCACCAAACCCGAAGAAACCTTGCAGAATTAAGGAGGACTACCTTTATGAAAAAGAATATGAATGAGAACTTTGAGATCACCGTTGACGAGATGACCGAGATTTTCGGCGATACGCCGGTTGAGATGAGCTTCCGCGAGGTCAAGGAAGGCATGGACAGCTTCTTCGGCCTGATGGGGCTGACCGTGGAGTTGGTCAACCTGATCCGCAAGGAGGACGAGCTGAAAAAGCACCACCGCGCTTACCTCCATGTCCGCGAGGAAATCGCCGAGTGCGCCAATGAGGCGACGGAGGTCATCGGCGGTATTCTCGACTCCATTCAGGAGAAAGAACACATCTACCGTGTGTCCGGCTCTCCTTCCGCTTTTGATATGGATGAGGAAGACGAGTATGAGGATGATTTCGTCACCATCCCCAAGGAGAAGTACGACAGCATGATTGAGGATCTGCTGACGATGGCCGAGCTGATCGACATGGTATCGGATATGCGCACCAAGGATGTCCGCGCCATTCAGGAGTTTGGCAAGTTCATCCCCGCTTATGCCGCCTATGAGCGCAATCGTCTTTCCCTGTACCGCGAAGCGGCGAAGGAGGCCGAGTCCATCATCGACCGCTGGGAGGATGAGCTGGACGAGGACGAGGACTACGAGCCGGACGAGTATTTCTCCGACTGATTGCGCAACAAGTCTCGCAGAAAGGAGGGAGTCCCCATACAGCTTGATCACATTTACACCGGCGATTGTCTCGAAGTCCTCAAAACGCTGCCCGATGAAAGCGTCCATTGCTGCATCACCTCCCCGCCGTATTACGCGCTGCGCGATTACGGTGTGGACGGGCAGATCGGCAGAGAGGCAACGCCAAAGGAATACATCTCGCGCCTGACGGAAGTGTTCGCCGAAGTCAGGCGCGTACTGCGCTCAGACGGGACGCTCTGGCTTAACATCTCCGACACCTATGCCGGGAAAGGCAATCAGGGCGGCTATGTGGACGCAAAAAATCCCAAGGGCAGAAATGGTCAGGCTGTGGCTCTTAACTACAAGGTTGAGGGCTGCAAGCCCAAGGACATGATCGGCATCCCGTGGATGCTGGCCTTTTCGCTCCGCGACTCCGGCTGGTATTTGCGCAATGACATTATCTGGATGAAAGAAAACCCGATGCCGGAGAGTGTCAAAGACCGCTGCGCCCGCTGCTATGAACACATCTTCCTGTTCTCAAAGTCACGGAAGTATTTCTTTGACTACCGGGCAATCTCCGAGCCGATTGCTCCCGGAACAGCGAGCAGGCTCAAGCGTGGGGTCAAGGGAAGCAACAAATACGGGGAACCTATCCCCGGACAGGTAAAGCAGCAAACCATCAATCTTTGCCGGGAACATGGCGAGATCACCGATGACATGATAAACCCGCTGCGCAACAAGCGGGATGTCTGGATTATCAACACTGTCCCCTTCAAAGGCGGTCACTATGCCGCATACCCGCCTAAACTGGTTGAAACCTGTCTGCTTGCCGGATGCCCGAAAGACGGCGTTGTCCTTGATCCCTTCATGGGAAGCGGCACAACCGGCATGGTCGCAAAGCAGCTTGACCGTCACTATGTCGGGATCGAGTTAAATCCTGAATATAAAGAACTTGCCGAGGCGCGGATTGGAGGTGAAATTTGATGCCTCATGATGAATTGAAGCCAAAAGACCGGGTTGTCCTGCGGATGACCAGAGACGGCGCTGTGGAAGAAAACCTCACCGAAGGCACCTCAGAAAAAGTGTCAAAACGGCTTGAGGACGCCCAGCTTGTCGCGCCCCATGACACGGAAACCGGCGATATTGCCGAAGAGGTCAAGAAGCGGCGGCAGCTTCGTCCTGATGAGCTGGAAGACGCAGTGAGTCAGGCTCAAGCCGAAACACAGTCCGCAGATGCGGCGCAAGAGTACAATCCGGGCGATCTACCCGTCAGCGATGATCCCACATCTCACACTCTGCACTCTGAGATATACCGCACCCATTCCGTTGACTACGGAAAAGCATTTGCCGATACCGCTGTTACCGGTAAGGTCAGCAGACCTCGCGCTGAAAGGCAGATTGATGGAGAGTCCGTTCTGGAAAGAGCGGCGGAAACCTCCGCAGAGATGCCGGACCTTGACGATGATGCCCCAGCTTCCAGACGGATTGAACGGTTGGAGCGAAAATCTCAGAAGGCGCATGAGCGTCTGGATGCCGCCCGTGAGAAGCTGCCCACCAAGAAGGTGCTGAAAAAAGAGCGCGTCTTTGACGAGGAAACCGGTAAAGGCAAAACCCGCCTCTACTTTGAAGACGAGCTGAAAGTCCCCAAGGGACAGTGCAAATTGCAGTTTGAGGCAGACAAGACCGTCCGTAAGGTCGGCGATACGCTTGCCTCCGGCATCCACGGCAAAATCCATGAGGTGGAGCAGGAAAACTCCGGTGTAGAAGCTGCCCATAAGACGGAGATTGCCGCCGAGTCCGTTGTCCGCCACTACCAGCATCACACAGAGCGCAGTGCAAACAAGCCGTTCGAGAAGGTGTCCAAGCTGGAGCAGAAGGCCGAGGCCGCTGATCGGAAGCTCCATTTTGAGAAGACGGTCGCCGAAAATCCCGAGATGAAGACTTCCCGTGCCAATATGAATAAGCACTACCAGAAGCAGCACATCAAGAAGGAATACGCTGCGGCTCGCAAGGCCGGGGCGCAAACGGCCTCCACCGCCACCAAATCCACCGGTAAAACCGTCCGAGAGAAAGCGTCGGATAAGGTCAAGGACTTTATCGCCAAGAACAAAAAGGTCTTTGCCTGGCTGGGAGCTGGCTTGATGATTCTGATCCTGTTGTCTGCTGGGATTAGCTCCTGCACGGCAATGTTCACCTCTACCACCTCGTCTGTCATCGCCACTTCCTACCTCAGTGAGGACGATGCCATGACCGGCGCGGAGGCGCAGTATTGTCAGATGGAGGCCGAGCTGCAATCGTATCTGGACAACTACGAAAGCACGCACGACTACGACGAGTACCACTTTGACCTTGATACGATTGAGCACGATCCCTATGTGCTCATTTCAATTCTCTCAGCTTTCAATGAGGGAGAGTTCACGCTGGACGAAGTACAGGGGCTTCTACATACGCTCTTTGACCGGCAATATATCCTCACTGAGGATGTGGAGGTTGAGGTGCGTTACCGGACCGAGACCCGGACAGGGACAACGACTGTCACCGATCCCGAAACCGGCGAGACCAGCACGGAAACTTACACTTATGAAGTCGAAGTCCCGTACAACTACTACATCTGTACCGTTACGCTGGAAAACTTTGACCTCTCCCATTTGCCGGTCTACATCATGAATGAAGACCAGCTCTCCATGTACTCAGCCTATATGTCAACGCTGGGCAACCGCGAGGATTTGTTCCCCGGTTCTGGCTATGTGGACAAGTACATTGAAAACCCGCCCGATGACTACACGGTCAATGCGGCGTATCTGACAGACGAGAAGTTCGCAACTCTCATCGTAGAGGCAGAAAAATATCTCGGCTACCCGTATGTTTGGGGCGGCTCAAATCCGTCCACTTCCTTTGACTGTTCGGGATTCGTCAGTTATGTTCTCACAAACAGCGGACTTGTCAACACCGGACGGCTGGGTGCGCAGGGGCTTTACAATGTCTGTTCGCCTGTTTCCAGCGCCGATGTGAAGCCGGGGGATCTTGTCTTCTTTGTCGGCACATACGACACACCGGGCGTTTCCCATGTGGGCATCTATGTGGGCGACAATGTGATGTTGCACTGCGGCGATCCCATCCAGTACACATCCATCAACACTTCCTACTGGCAGTCTCACTTTTACGCCTTTGGAAGACCCAACTACTAACCGAAAGGAGCGTTTTTATGAACCCGAAATATCAGAAGGTTTGCGCGGAAATCGCCAAAACCGAGAAGAAGGTCGAGGACCTGCAGGGGCAGCTCAAGGAGCTGTACGACAAGAAAACCGAGCTGGAAAACCTTGAAATCGTCAACACTGTCCGTGCGATGGTCATGGACAAGGATCAGATCATGGCCTTCCTCGCTGCGATGAAGGACGGCAAGGCGGAAAAGCCTATCACTACCCAGCAGGAGGTGACGGACAATGACTAAGAGAAAAGGAATCCGCCTTCTGGCGGCGCTTGCACTGTGCTTCACGCTTTGTATCTCGTTCACTGTACCCGCATTCGCCTATGCGGATGACACCGAGCAGGAGCTTCCGGTCACGGAGGCAACCCAGCCCGATGCAACACCGGAAACCGCAGCACCCGAAGAGCCTGAACAGTATGAGGGCGAGCCGATTGACGGTGAAGGCAACGCTTATACCCGCGATCTGCTCTATGACAAGGCGACGAATAAGCAGTTCATCACAGTACAGACCAAGACCGGCAACACCTTCTATGTTGTGATCGACTACGATGCGCCCATCAACGAGGAAGAGGAACAGTACCAGACCTATTTCCTCAACATGGTGGACGAGGCCGATCTGCTTGCCCTGTTGGATGAGGAAACGGCATCTTCGCTTACTACCTGTAACTGCGATACCCGCTGCGAGGCCGGAGCTGTCAATACGGAATGCCCTGTCTGCAAAACAAACATGAGCGAGTGTGCCGGCGCTGTACCTGAGCCGGAAGAGCCGGTCGAGGACGCGGAAGCCGAAGCGCCCGAAGAGCCGGAAAACGCTTCCCCGAACATTGCCTTGATCATCGGCATCATCGCGCTGGTCGGCATCGGCGGTGGTGCATATTACTACTTCAAGTTCGTGCGCGGCAAGAAGCAGAAGGACGAGGATCTGGATTTCTTCGATGACGAGGGCTATGAGGAAGAGCCGTACATCAACGAGGACGAAGAGCCTGTCATTGCAGACGATGAGGATGACGGGGACGAAACCAAAGAAACGGAGGAAACGATTTGATCTTAGTGATTGCGGAAAAACCGAGTGTTGGAGCCGCTATCGGGAAGGTGCTGGGCGCTTCCTCCCGTAAGGACGGCTATCTCGAAGGAAACAACTACATTGTCTCATGGTGCGTTGGTCATCTTGTGGGGCTTGCGGACGCAAGCTCCTACGATGAGCGCTTTGCCAAATGGCGGTACAGCGATCTCCCCATCGTCCCGGATGAATGGCTGTTTGAAGTCCCGAAGGACAAGCAGAAGCAGTTCAAGGTGTTGCGTGACCTTATGCTCGATAAGCGTGTGACCGAGCTTGTCTGCGCCACCGATGCGGGGCGCGAGGGCGAGTTGATTTTTCGGTTGGTCTACAAGAAAGCCGGTTGCACGAAGCCTTTCAAGCGCCTGTGGATCAGCTCGTTGGAAGACAACGCGATCCGGGAGGGCTTTGCCCATCTGCGAAGCAGCGGCGAGTATGACCGGCTCTACGAAGCCGCGCTTGCCCGTTCCAAGGCAGATTGGATTGTCGGTATCAACGGCACAAGGCTGTTCTCAACACTCTATCATAAAAAGCTGGTGGTCGGGCGCGTCCAAACGCCTACGCTGGCAATGCTGGTGGAGCGTGAAGGCAAAATTTCCACCTTCCACAAGGAGAAATACTTCAATGTCCATATCAGCAAAGACAACTTGACGGCGGATCTGGAAAAGGTCAAAACCGAAGACGAGGCGAAGGCGATTGCGGCGGCTTGCGATAAAAAGCAAGCCGTCGTTTCTTCTCTCAAGAAGGAGACGAAGACGGTCAATCCGCCAAAGCTCTATGATCTGACCACCTTGCAGCGGGAAGCCAACCGCTACTATGGCTTTACCGCCCAGCAGACGCTCGATCTGGTGCAGTCCCTCTATGAGAAAAAGCTGCTTACCTATCCCCGAACGGACAGTCAGTTCATCACTGAGGATATGGAGAGCACCGCCCATCAGGTGATCGGCATTGTCTCCCGCAAGCTGCCGCTCTTTGAGGGCATCACCCATGAGCCGGACATCGGGAGAATTACCAACAACGCCAAGGTCACTGACCATCATGCCATTATCCCCACTGTCCAGCTTGAAAAGCAGGACCTCGCCGAGCTGCCGGAGTCGGAGCAGAAAATCATCCGGCTTATCGCCATGCGCCTTCGGAGCGCTACCGGTGAGAAGCACATCTATGATGAGACTTCGGTCACGCTCACCTGTGAGGGGTTCGAGTTCAAGGCAAAAGGCAAAACGGTCGTACAGGATGGATGGAAGTCGGTTGAGCGCTGCTTCAAGGAAACGCTCAAGAGCAAGGAAAAGGACGAGCCGGAACGCTCGCTGCCTTCTCTGAATGAGAAGGGTATTCTCTCTTCTGTCGATTCCAGCGTCACCGAACATTACACATCCCCGCCGAAGTCCTACACCGAAGACTCCCTTCTGTCGGCAATGGAAACTGCGGGAAACGCTGAGTTCGACGATGATACCGAAAAGAAAGGGCTTGGCACTCCCGCCACCCGCGCCGGTATCATCGAAAAGCTGGTCAAAGGCGGCTTCGTTGAGCGCAAGGGCAAATCTCTCGTGCCTACAAAGGACGGCAACAACCTTGTATGCGTCCTGCCAGAACAGATCACTTCGCCTACCATGACGGCAGAATGGGAAAATACCCTGATGCAGATTGAGCGTGGCAATGCGGATGCGGACAAGTTCCTTTCCGGCATTGTGGGAATGACCTCCGATCTGGTCAAAGCCTATCCCTTCCTCTCTGAGGCCGAGGCAAACCGCTTCGATACCGGCAGAGAGTCCATCGGCAAATGCCCGCGCTGCGGCTCGCCGGTCTATGTAGGCAAGGGAAACTACTACTGCTCGAACAAGGAATGCTCCTTCTGTATGTGGGAGGATAACAAGTTCTTTACGAGTAAGAAAAAGAAGCTGACCAAGAAAATCGCCGCCGAACTGCTGGACAAGGGTTGGTGCAGAGTGACCGGGCTTTATACGCCAAAGCGCCCGCAGCTCTATGATGCGGTGATCCGTCTGGATGACACAGGCGGCAAGTATGTCAGCTTCAAGATGGAGTTCGACCGATGACGCGCCCGCGATATATTGCCTCATGCAGCGGAGGCAAGGACAGCGTAGCAACAATTCTTCTTGCTGCGGAGAAAAACGAGCCGTTGGATGAGGTCATTTACAGTGAGGTGATGTTCGATCAGGAGATCAGTGGAGAAGTCCCGGAGCATCGGGACTTTATCCACCAAAAGCTCAAACGGTTCGTTGAAAATGAACTCGGATGCAAATTCACGGTTCTGCGAAGTGACAAAACTTACGATGATGTGTTCCATCACATTATCACAAGAGGACCTTATGAAGGGCTGATTCGAGGTTTTGTCTGGCCGGGAAAGTGCGCGGTAAATCGGGACTGTAAAATGCCTCCGCTCCGCAAGTACCATAAGGCTCAACCTGATGACACCCGTAGCTATGTAGGTATTGCATTGGACGAGCCAAAGCGTCTTGCCAGACTGAATAAGGAGAAGGACATCAGCCTTCTTGCAAAGTATGGCATGACGGAAGCGGATGCTTGGCGGCTGTGCGAGAAATACGATATGCTCTCGCCCTGTTATCAACATTCCAAACGCAACGGTTGTTGGTTCTGCCCGAACGCATCGACTTCTGAGCTTTCCCACATGGTCAACCGTCACCCTGACTTATTTGAGAAGTTGATTGAATGGGAACATACAGATAATTTGTATCATCGCAGATTGACCAGAACGGAAACTCCGTCTGAGATCAAAGCCCGTCTTTCGGGCAAATCTCAGCCGGAGTTTTCTATTTCAAATCAGTAAGATTGGAGGTTAGAAATGGCTGAAAACAGAAACGCCCAGCAAGTCCGGGAAATTACCGACAAGCTGGAACAGGGACTCAAGGAACTGTTTGAATCCGAACGCTTCAAAGAGTACCTGAAAACGATGTCCAAGTTCTACAACTACTCGTTTAACAATACGCTTCTCATCGCCATGCAGAAGCCGGATGCGACGCTGATCGCCGGTTACACGGCATGGCAGCGCAACTTCGACCGCCATGTGATGAAGGGCGAAAAGGGTATCAAAATCCTTGCTCCTGCGCCCTACAAGGTGCAGGAAGAGCGGGAAAAACTCGACCCAGCAACGCAGAAGCCCGTTCTCGACAAGGACGGCAAGCCGGTCACTGAGACGGTTGAAGTGACCCGCCCCGCCTTCAAGGTGGTGAGCGTCTTCGATGTGTCCCAGACGGACGGCAAAGAGCTTCCCGATATTGCCGTAGACGAGCTGACAGGCAGCGTGGAAAACTACGCCGCCTTTTTTGATGCTCTCAAAGAGCTGTCTCCGGTCCCCATTGCCTTTGAAAACATCACCGATGGCGCAAAAGGCTACTTCTCTCATGTAGAAAACCGCATTGCCATTCAGGAGGGTATGAGTGAAATCCAGACCATCAAGACGGCGATCCACGAGATTGCCCATGCCAAGCTCCATGCCGTCACTCCGGGCGAAAAGGTTGCTCCCGAGGACAAGAAAGACCGGCGCACTAAGGAGGTCGAGGCAGAAAGCGTCGCCTATACCGTCTGCCAGCGGTACGGCATTGAAACCTCTGATTATTCTTTCGGCTATATCGCCGGTTGGTCCTCCGACAAGGAGACCAAGGAGCTGAAAGGCTCGCTGGAAACCATCCGCAAAACGGCGGCTGAGATGATCACCGGTATTGATGAAAAGCTCAAAGAGCGGCTTGCCGTGAAGGAACAGGAAGCCCCTACGCCGCTGCGGGATGCGGCGATTCCGGTTTACCGAGAAGCTGCGATGTATGCCTTTGAAGCCGGTGAGCTGGATGCTTACCGCACCTCGATGCAAGCCAACATGGACTGTAAAGAGGCGATTGAGCAGACCATCAACGACTACTACGGCAACAACCGACTTGCGGCGGAGTCCGCCGTTAAGAGCATCCTTGAGAAATTCTCGCCTGAGCGCGTCGCCTATGTCCTCGCGCAAACCATCCAGCAGAAAGACCATGACGGGCGCATTTCCCCAGACTGCAAGGAATGGGCAAAGGGCATGGATGGCAGCCCGGATCATGCAACTCAACTCATTATTGACAGTGTAAATCCGGGGCTGGTCAGCCTTTTCACCGAAGAGTTTGTCCGGCAGACTGCCATCAGCAGAACTCAGGAACAGGCACCGGCTGAGCAGAGCAAACCGGCTGTGCCGGAGAAGGCTCCCGAAGCTCCGGCTCCCAAAGAGCCGGAACAGGCGGTACCGGTGAAGCATCGCCTCACACCGGAGGAAAAGAAAATCAAGGAAGCTGTCATGGACACGCTCAAAGCGCAGATCGCCGGTCGCAACGACGGGATGCTGTCTACCTACCGTTCGTCCAATCAGTCCTTCAAGGTGATGATGGAGTACAAGGTCAGGATTGAGGGCAACACCGTTACCCGGGATGGCGAGCCGATGTTCGCTATCCACCGCCGCCATTCTGCGAAGAAGGTACAGGGCTGCTACCGCGAGCTGACACCGATGCTTGAATACATCGGCAAAGAGAAGACTCAGGAAGCAGCGCGGGAAAAACCTTCTATCCGGGAACAGCTCCGTGCTGCGGCAAAGAGCCAGCCTGAGCGGAAAACGCCGGTTAAGCAGAAGTCCCACGATGTCGGTTTGGAGTGATGCCTATGAAGTTTGAAAACATCGATCTTGTGGATGCCCTTCGCCGGATTATGGACATACACACCCAAAACTACAAAGAGGACTTTGAGCTGGACGCCGGGTTGCTTCACAGCCTTGCCGGTTCCCAATCTCCCGAGGACAAGCACCTTCTCTGGATGTCCCGTCCGAACGGCACTTACCTCCTGCCTGAGCGTGAAGTCTATGTGGAGGATTCCTACGAAAACAAAGTGTGGGAGTTTTACCATGAGCAAACCCGTGATCCCATCCTTGCCTACGCAGTTGAGATCAAAGGCGTAGAGGGCGATACCGTCAAAGGCAACCTCATTGAGCTGGACTATGCCGCCCATGTGGAGCGGATGCAAAAGCTCACCGTTCCGGTTGAGACAGTGGCAGTCACCTTTAAGGACGATGCCACCTTTTATCTGCCTTTCCGCAGCTACCGGCGCGAAGCGATCCCGCTGGAAGAAAAGCACGGCGAGGTCGTGTCGGTGAGCTATCTGCCTGAGAATGCGGTTGAGCTTGACATGATTCTCCGCCGTGAGCGCTTCAAAACGAGCTACCATGCGAAAACCGGCAGTATTGAGGATCACATTCACAAGCTTGCCGTCCAGCATGGCGTGATAGAAAAGCTGGGCATATTGCCCCTTGAAGCGCAGACCGCCTACAATGCCGTCAAGGAAGCCCATCCCGAAGCGATTGTCTGCTTTGCCCAGAACAGTTACTTCGAGATTTACGGTGAAGATGCGAAGAAGGCAGCGCCCGCGCTCGGCACAAAGCTCCTGATGAAAGAGCTGGAAGGCGGTGGACAGGTAGCCGTGACCGGCTTTCGGGAAGATCAGTGGGTTGCCAAGGCAAAGGCTCTGTGGGGACAAGGCAACGATGTCCTTGTTACGCAGCCCGGTGAAGACGGCAGACAGGAAACCGTCAAACACCTTATCGCTGAGGACTATATCCCTGTTGGCATGGTGATGGATATGGACGGCAAAACCGTTCGCGTTGACAAAGTGGATTTTCCAAATGAAGAAGTCAGCCTGACGGACATTACGGACAGGAAAAATCCCGTTCCATTCCGTGAGCGGTTGTCTATTGTCCGTTCCTATGTGGAGGATGCTCCGGCAGAAAGCCTCTGGAAAGCAATGGACCGCAGAGAGCATCCCTCTCAGAAGAAGACTTCTGTCCTCGCAAAGCTCAAAGAACACGCCAAGAGTGCGCCGGATAAATGCGCTAAGAAACCTGAGCACACGAAGAAACCAAAATCAAAAGAAATGGAGATGTGATTATGTTTTTTACCGTTGAAGAGACAAATCTGATGTGTTGCTTCGACACTTCCAGTCGCAAGAGGCTGATTGCAGAGATGAAGTCGCTGCCCATCAATGAGCTGGACGATGAGATGGCGGAGCTGCTTTTTCATACCGTTCGGAAGCTTGAGGGTATCACCGACGAGGCGTTTGCCCAGCTCTACATCGCGCCGGACAGTATGATGGACGATTGAAAGGAGGATGCCTATGCCCGTGTTGGATGGCAGTTTTGAAGCCTTCGTGACCAATCTCGGCAAGTACAACGAAGGCGAGCTTGTCGGTGAATGGGTTCATTTTCCGACCACCGAAGAGAAAATGAAGAAGGTCTTCGAGCGGATCGGTATCGGCTCAAAGGACGAGTTCGGTCAGATTTATGAGGAATGGTTTATCACGGATTATGACTGCTCCATTCATGGAGTCAGCAATCTCCTTGGCGAATACGAAAACCTCGATAAGCTCAACTACCTCGCCGCCCGGTTGGATGAGATGTCCCGCTCTGAGCTTGAGCATTTCGTGGCAATCATGGATAGCGGCTGCGATGAAGTGAATGACCTCGACGATCTGATCAACCTGACCTACAATCTCGACAACTATGATTTTATCCCCGACATCAAGGACTATGACGATCTCGGTCGTTACTACTTCTTTGAGGGTGGCTACAACATCGACAACAAGTTCGGCAACTTTGTGGATTACATTGACTTTGAGCGGTACGGTGAAGACTGCGCAATCAATGAAGGCGGCACGCTGACCGACGCTGGGTACATCCGACCTACCAGCGATAGCTGGAACCGCTATTTTGACGGGACGCTTGAGGATATTCCCGATGAGTACCGTATCACCGGAAGCGGCGAGGAATTGGAGCAGCCAAGCACGATTACTGTGCTGGTGGTTGAGCCGGACAAGAAGCCCTATGTGAAAGAAATCCCTTCCAGCCTTGAGTCCTTACAGCATGAGGTTGGCGGGGACATTGAGGCGGTCTATCCCTTTGAAGAGCCGGTCGCCATTGTCTGCAACGAAGAAGGCAAGATGAACGGGCTGCCTCTCAACCGCGCTCTGCGGGATGACAGCGGTGAAATCTATGATATTGTTGCCGGTACCTTCCTTGTCACAGGGCTGACAGAAGACAGCTTCGGCTCGCTTTCGCCGGATCTTTTGCGGCAGTTTATGACTGAGTTCAAAATGCCGGAGCAGTTTGCCAAAATCGGAGACAGGATTGTGGCTATCCCGATGATTTCCGAAGAACAGCAGAAACAGACTGTCCTTGAAGAGAAAAGCTCTATTGTCAACGAAAACACCTCCGGCATGGCGGTGGATGGTCATATGGGCACATGGCACACGATTGACCATAAGGAGATCGACGGTCACACCTTTTGGCTGATGGAGCACGACACCTTTGGGGACGATGCCTCCTGCATCATTGTCGATGAGCGCGGCGAGCTGGTGCTGTCCCATATCTATGACGGTTTCGATGAGACGGCAGTTAATCTGCTCCGGCAGGAGGTCATGCCGGTCGAGAAGATGCCGGATGACAGCATCGGCATCGAGGAAATGAAGCAGTATGGCTACAAATGGGGCGGGATGCTGCCCATGCGGGAAGAGGCTGCGGCTGAGGTCATGAAGTCGTGCCAGATTTACCGGCTGTACGGCGACGATACCGAGGGGCTGGTTCTGGACGCTAAGGAGATCAAGGAACACGCCGCCAAAGGCGGTATCTTCGGTGTGGAGAAAGCGGATTGGGTGGCTGAGCTGGAAAAGCAAAATCCGCTCAAAGCCGCTGAAATGTCGCTTGAGGATGACTACGGCATGATTGACGGGATCATCAACAACGGTCCGAAGGAAGACAAAGCGAGCGAGAAAGGCGAGAAAACCTCTATCATGGATCGGTTGAAATCCGCCAAAACCGCCCAGCAGACGGATAAGCCTTCTCCCCACAAGGAGAAGAAGAGCGAGCGTGAGTTATGAGCCGGAGTAAGAAATGGAAGCTCGAATGGAGCTTCTTTTTAAGTAGCGACGGACGGCGCAAATACAATGACCTGTGCCGCCGCTGCATTCATCCTTGCAAGCAGAGCTTCCGGGCTAAAATTGTAGCGTGTCCCTTCTACGCATCCAAGCGGACAGATAGGGCAAAAAATATGTCGTGATAAGGGTTGAAAATCGCGGTTTTTTGCCCTGTAAGCTGCGCTGATAGGGTGCCTCGTATATTTTCTTGTCTGCGCCCTCAACAACCAAATTGCCGGGATAAAGGTCGAATTTTAACCAAAAGCGAAGAGCCTCAGTCGGTGCCCATTTGCGGGTGTCGGCTGAGGCTCTTTTTTCATTTTACTTTGCCGGTTCGTCTCCTTGAACAGGACGCTCATTTTTTGAGTTTCAAACCGTCCTTAAATGCTTCGCCGACGCGCTCCGTCACTTTGTAATACCCGTGAGTGTATGGATCAAATGCAATAGCATTCACCAAGGACATATCAAGCTTTCCGTCCACCATTACGCTTTCATCGGCAGTAACATTCACAACTCTACCGATAACGCCACAACCGTATTTTCCGTCTTGATACTCGATGAACTCACATTCCAGACAAAGCGGGAACTCGTTGATCACAGGTGCATCCACTTTTTCGGCCTTGCTGGCAGTCAGGCCGCTTGCAGCGAGTTTATCCGATACTCGATTGCCGGATTCCACACCAAAGTAATCCGCCTCCGTCACATGAGCAGCATCCGCGATGCTGACGGTAAAAGCGCCCCGAGCCTTAATGTTTTTTACAGTCTTATGACTCTCGGTAAGGTTGAGAGCGACAGTATCTCTTTCCTGCATAGTTCCCCATGCAGCGTTCATAACATTGACGCTGCCATCCTCATTATAGGTCGCAACCATCAGCACCGGCATCGGGAAAATACCTTCGGTGATATTCAACTTGGTTCTCATAACTATCTCTCCTTCTGATTTGCATTATTGACATGACCGTATGTCTTACTTATAATTATATCCAGAAGAGAAACAAATTCAAGTACTGGCAATTAAGACAGGTACTTTCTATGAGGTAAGTGATGCTATGATACAGAACTACATTGAGAATGCCAATTTTGAAGATACCGGTTTTCATTACGCACTCTCCCTCATTTCCGGCAAGCATAAGATGGTAATTTTATATTGCCTGATGGAGTATAGGGTGGTACGGTTTAATGAGTTGAAAAGGTATCTAAAAAACATATCAGACAAAACCCTCAGTACAAACCTCAAAGAACTGGAAGCCGACAATTTGATCATAAGAACAGAATATCTCCAAATCCCTCCAAAGGTAGAATACAGCTTGAGTGAGCGGGGAAAATCATTGATGAAAGTGCTGGATCAGTTATGCTTATGGGGAGAAGAAAACAAACCAAAAGAATGAAAAAGCTGTCACTTACAACTGGACAGATAGGGCGGAAAATATGTCGTGATAAGGGTTGAAAATCGTGGCTTTTCTGCCCTGTAAGCGGCGCTTGAAAGGTGCCCCGTATGTTTTCCTGTCCGTGCCTTCATAACCTGAAATGTAAGGATAAAAGTTGATTTTTAATCAAAAGTGAAGAGCCTCAGTCTATAACCTTCTGGTTGTCGGCTGAGGCTCTTTTTTCTTGGAAAATGTTTATGAGATATAGGATGTAAAGAAGACTCAATGGTCATTGAAACTGGAAAGGCTGTCAAAGAACCTTTTTAGTTTATCGAGGCTGTTTGTTTTATTCTTTATGGGGAGGGATTCCCATACAATGTCGTGATATTTGGCAGGAGGGTCATCTCGAAGTCGTGGGTCAATGATACATACGATTCCTGTATCGCTAAAATTACGGATCAGTCTGCCTATCCCTTGTTTGAGTTTAATTATCATTTCAGGAACACGGACATCCATCAAAGCGTCCTTAGCAATGGATGCTTTGTATTCTATAATCGGATCAGGTACAGGAAATGGAAGGCGGAAAATCACGACATTAGAGAGACTTTTGCCTTCAATGCTTATGCCTTCCCAGTAAGCGCCTGTCCCGAGCAGAACAGAGTTGGTATCTTCTCTAAATTCATTAAGAATTTTATCTTGTGATGAACCGGGTTGCTGCATTAGGACCTTGTAAGGCAAGTTTAGTTTACTGAGGATGGTATAAACTTCCTCCATATCTGTTTTCGCAGTAAACAATACAAGAGCCTTCCCACCTGAAATTTCGAGAACTTCAAGCAAGCGTTGTACGCCTTGTTCGATAAAAGTTTCATGTTCCTGAGTGGGATGGGGCAGATCGTCACAATAATAAATCATGGAATGCTCATCGTATGGATAGGGAGAAGGCTTCGGTTCGGATAAGCAACCGCGTTCATCCGTCGGAAATCCTGTATTACCGATAAAATAGGAGTATTGATCTACTAATTCTCCATTACTTGCATTGGTCATGGTTGCGGAGGTCAAGATTACTCTTTCTTTCCCGCTGAAATACAGTCGATTGGTAATTTGGCTGATATTCTTTGGGCAATAAACAAGCTCTGCATTTTTCCCTTTTCGCTCAATCCAGAGAAGATTGCTATCAATTTGTTCGATCATTTCTGCAAGGCTTTCGCTTAGGCTGTCCAATTCGTCCGATGCAGCAGTTGTTCGACTGCTGTAATCAAAGCTGGTGTAAATCTGAATGCTGAGAGCAACACTTTTAATGCTTTCTATCATCGCTTTAAGAAGGGCTATGGAGTTTTCACCGCCATCAAAGAAAAACCGATCCGCGTATCTCATATCTTGCCGCGAATGGTTGATCTGTTCCTGCATCTGTGCTTTAAGGCGGTCAAAAAACACGCTAATTGACTTCTTCGCGTCCTCGACATCTCCATAGATGTTCTGCCTATCAGCCGCCTTGACTTCATTGGTTGCGCTTTTAATAAGTCCTAATAGCATTCCTTGATTGATGCGTTTTGTGGTGGCGCTTCGCACTTTATCATCTAAGTTGTGTGCTTCATCCACAACAATAAGATCGGCCTCACGGTTAATAAGGCCATCCTGCCAGCCTCGTATTTGTTGAAGATGTGCAGTCAGGAAGTCCTGGTTGCACAGGATAATTCCATCGGTATATTTTATTTTCGAGCGAATGGCATGATAAAGGCATTTCTTTTCACAGCCACTACAATTTCGCATACTGAACCGTTGTACATTGACTTTATCCCAGATGTTCTGCGGTAAAGTTTGTGAAAACTGCTTTCTATCCTGAAATCCACTTTCAAGACCGATTTGCAGTTCATCAGGAATTACTGCATCCGCTGTATTTATGTGCTCATCAGCCCGCTTATGACAGAGATAATGAGTTTGTCCTTTTGCAAGGATAACTTCCGGTTGTAGATTGAGAAGCTTCATCACAATGTGAATATCATCCCAAAGCTGTTCTTGTAGCGCGATAGTTGATGTAGCCACAATAACGGGCTTTTTCATTCTCTTGTTATACAGCAAGACCGGTACCAAGTACCCAAATGATTTTCCGATTCCGACTCCGGCTTCTACCGCAAAATGCTGATCATGAATAAGGGCATCCACAATCTCAAAAGACATATCCTGTTGGCCTTCTCGCATCTCAAAACCGTTGGCCGGTGCAATATCCCAAAAGAATGAAGTGACTTTTTCGCCGATTGCTGTTAGGTCAGACTTTCTTTTTTTCTTTTGCTCTTCGGGTGTGTTAAATCCGAAATAATAGCTCATGCTCATCCTCATTTCGTGCGCTTTTTACTATCTCATCACAGTTATATGGCTCGCTGAAAAAACGGAAGAAAGTTCATCTACCGTTCAGTTACTCGACGCCTAGCGCTTTGAATACTGCGTCCTCGGCGCTCTGATAGAAGATGAGATTGAAGCATCCGATCAACTCTGAGGGGACAGTGCCAAGGTCTGAGGCTGATGTAATGGGCAGTAATACTTTCTTTGCCCCGCTGTCGAGGCAAACTTGTAGGGCGTTTGCAAGCTCATCCACCTTGATCATCGTACCGGCGATGCTGATTTCTCCCAGTACAGCCAAGCTGCTGACAGTGGGCTTGTTCAGGGCAATGGAAGCCAGTGCGATCAGCGTCGGAAGGGCAAGCTTGCTGGTCATGCCGATGCCTTGCAAATCCTGATAATTGACGATATAGTCCTTTGTCGTGGTGCTGATCGTCCCGCTAATGTGTCCGGCATTTGCTTTGAGGAAGTTGAAAGCAGTATTTGTAGCCTCTCTTGCCTCGCGTTCGGAACCAATACCCGTGCGCTCAAACTTGCCGTTACCGGGAAGCATCTGAGATTCCAGCCGGAACACGCCAATCATGCCGGATTTTCCCTGCGAAACTGTATAGACCTGACCGGGATTGCACATTCCTTCTGGGATCAGCTTACCGCCGCCTTGCTCAGGAACGGATACATAGTATTCCTCAAAACTGTCCTTGTCGATGTAGGAGAAATTCACATCATAGAACTCCATGCCTCCCAGCTTTTTCAGCTGTTCCTTGACGCGGCGGCGCATCTCAAGGGCAAGCTTCAAAATCTCTTCCAGTTGCTCTTTGGAAAACTCTCCATCCGGGTAAACAAGCTTCAAAAGCCCACCGACCATCTTCCGAACCGCTATGGTATCACGCTGGTTTAGGTTGGTGCCTAAACGGAAATATTTGTCCAGCGCATCTCCATACTGCTCTTTGCGCAGCTCCCGGATGAACTCAGCGAGATAGTCGGAGATAAAACCGTAGTCGTCTGTAAAGTGTTCTGGTCTGAACTTCGGGATCTCCCAGCCGGGGATATAGCAGTGGATTCGGTCAAGAAATGCCGTGTCCGTCCCCATCTCAGGCGGGAAGGGGTCAAAGAGGCTGGATGTTTTCAGCAGTACATCCACACTCTGATTGATATTGCCTACAAAGACCATAGAAGCACTTGCAGCCTTTTCTTCCTTGCCACGGGCGAAGGAACCGGAAGCCATGTAATCCTTCATGATCTGAATACCGTCTTTGTCCTTGAAATGGATCCCAGCAACCTCATCGAATGCTACGCAGTCCCAAAGCCCCACAAGACCTACGGTTTTCCTGCCCATATTGTAGAACAGATTCGCAACGGTTGTTTGACCACCGGAGACAAGGATGCTGTTGGGCGAAATTTCCTTGTAGATATGAGACTTACCGGTGCTGCGCGGTCCCAGCTCGCAAAGGTTGAAGTTGTTCTCTACCAGAGGCAGAAGCCGAGTCAGCAAAAGCCACCGCTCACGTTCATTGAATTTGTCCGGTTCCATGCCGATAGAGCGTAACAGCACCTTGATCCACTCTTCTTCGGTGAAGGCTTTCCGCCCCTGCTTCAACTCGTTGATGTCCACATGGGGCATCTGAATAGGGGTCAACTTGTGAATCAGAATTGGAGAACGGTGCTTGTCCTCTTCCACATATTCGTACTCAAGCTGAACAATGCACCAGATCCCGCCACAAAGAAGCCGGTCATACTTGGTCGGATATTCCTCAGAAATGGGGATATTCTTAATGCCCAGATTAGAGAACTCCGCCTCATAGCTGTCCGTCTTGATGTTCAGGTTGACGGTGATCTTATCAATCACGGTATAGCTGCCCCTCTGACGTAGTACAGAGAGGATCTTCTGGGCTTCGTCTGGGCGTACATAATTCTCTGCCAAAATATGTTTGACATTGTTCACGCCAGCCTCAATGACCTCTGGGTCATCTGAGCTGCAATACTGCCCCAGAAGGAACTCAAGGACGTAGACCGGCACATTTGCGCCCTCTTTGATCTTCTTTGTGAGGTCTTTACGGACAATTCTGCCGTCGAATACCTGGCGCAGCTTGTGGTTGATCACCGCATTTGCGTCCTCGACGGCATTCTCTTCCATGAAATCGCTCATCCTCAAAAACCTCCTTTACAAATCAAATCCAAAGTCATCTGCGAAGGCAATGTCGATATGGAACTCTACTTCCTCCGGTACGTCCGTATCGTTTGCGATGACTAAGCGGTATATCTTTTTGCTGTCGTAAGCTCCTGCTTTCAGGTTAAAGCGCACACGGAAGACGCGCTCAGAAGCATTCAGGCTGGTTCGGTCTGCAATTACGGTCTGTCTGTCGCTGACCGGAACACCCTCATCATCTGTCATGTAGATCGTATAGGCGCAGGGCTGCACTTTGTCGCCAACCGGCTGTCTCTGGAAGAAGTCGAGAGAGAATAGAAGGTTTGAAACCTTTCGGCTCTCGCTGAGCAGCTTCAATTCCGCATTGGAAACCTCGACATACTTCTTGCTGCTTGTACGGAGGTTCTTAAATACGATGACCGGCACGCAAAGCTCCTGCAAGCTCACGCCGCCATGCACATAGTTTTCGCCTCCACCGGAAATCTTGATTCGGGTGGAATCCTGCGGTGTATATCCTTTTACCGGTATGCCGCTGATCTCACCGTCAAGCTGCACCGGAAGCAGATATTCACCCGTTGCAGATGGCTCGGTCAGAGCATAACGTCTGCCTACCTCGTACACTTTCCCCGTGAAGGTATTCTTGCTGATTTTGTCACCTTCGGTGAGAGGACGGTAAGTATAGAGAAATCCGTGGTCAGACGTGATGAAAATGTCCGTTCCCTGCATATCGTTGACGATAATGCGGAGAATATTGGAAATCTCCTGAATGGTATCCTCGCAAGCCTCGAAGACTTTGTTCTCCGTCGGAGCTTTATCGCCAATGGCATCTATGGTGTTGTGGTAAATGTAGACCACTTCTTTGCCGCTCACAAGCTCCCTGCGCTCGGCTCGCTTCATGCTCAGCACATCATTATACTGGATGGCTACACTGCTCATATTGCTGGCGCAGAGGATTTTCTCCCGCTCCTGTGTGGAGCTGGTAGGCATATCCTCGACATAGACACCCATATCCTCATCAACACTGATCTTCCTTCCCGGCAGCAGAGCCGCCATACCAAACTTGGTGATGGACGGGAAGATTGCTTGCATCGCTTCCAGCTTTGCCGTTCCCTTTGTTGTGCGGATTAGGGTATCGCACAACTCCGCTGCGACTTCATAACGCAGAGCGTCTGAGATAATCACAAAGGCGCGGATGTTTTTTCCAGCAAGGGGTCTGATATAGCGGGAGTAGAAGTCACGCTGCTTTGCAATTTCAGAGACATAGCCCAGCGAAGCAAGGTTGTCGGAGATCGCATTTGTCCAGCAGCCGGTCAGTTCCTTGAGATACCAGTTCTGATATAGCCCTTCCACATACTCCGCTGCGTGTTTCAGCTTGTCCTCCAAAAGTGGGTTGCTATCCTTGAGGGTGCAACCGAAAGCATAGTGGAAATGACGATAGAAGTTGTCCATCTCAAACGCCTTTTCCGTATAGAGCTTCCAGACAGCCTTCGGTTCCACGATATGAAAACCGGCGGCGTTGTTCTGGTAGAACTCCTGCATCTTAGCAATGAAATAGAGGCAGTCATAGTAATCGCTGAAATGCTCGATCCAGCCGGAAGTGCGGCGATTTTCCACCGTTTTCAGGATCAGATCAGGCTTGACCACCTGTTCCGCCGCTTCGGAGAAAAAGCGTTTCAGGATAACCTCGTGGATTGACGGGAAGATGTCACCCGTCAGCAGCGTTTCAATCTCTTGCTTGTCAAAGCGGGAGGGGAGCTGCAATTCCTGTTCTACGGTGCGGCACAAATCCCAGAGCGCGGTGTTGTCTTCCCGGTTGCGCCATTCATGGACAATGCTGTAACAGTATGCCCGGTTGGACTCGGAAATGAACCGTTCCAATCCTTTGAGAACACTGGGATTCATGGTCTGCGCAAGGGCGGTCAGCAGCACATGGGAGGAGAAGAAGCCGAGGGGTTTGTCGTCCTCATGAATGAAACCGGTGTATTTGCGCACAAGCTGCCAGAACGCTTCTATATTGCCGAACTTCTTGATATTATTCAGGACGGCATTGCTTTCTTCGTCCAGTCCGGCGGAAAGCACCGCAATGAAGACATCCTGTGCCGAGCCGCCGGAAAGACCGGCGAGAACAGCCATGATGTCAATATGGAGCTGCAACGGGGTCTGATATTCCCGTCCGATCTTGCGCAGCCTTGCCACTCGCTCCTTGTTATCAAAGAATGTTGAATACAGCTTAACCGTCCGGCGCATAACCGGGCTGGCATTGATGTTCAGCTCACTCATGAGGATCGAGTAGTAATCCGCCCGGAACTCTTCGCTATACAGCTCAATATCACGCAGCCAGTTGTCCTGCGGCGAAGCGTAGGAAAACGGGTTGTAGATGAGATAGTTGCCGGTAAGGTCGTCATGGAGCAGCAGCTTCTTCACGGCAAAGTTGTTGGTGCCGGTAAGCTTGATGATATTCACGCCGGGCAGCTCAAGCTCGTCGAGCGTTGACTCAAACTCCCGGTCTTCGTCCTGCCAGAAGATGATTCTGCGCCGGTAGAATTCTGGCAGCGGGGCGGCGAAACGCTCCTTGAGGTTAAATTGTATGGATTCTGTGGACAAGGCATTCCATCCCCCTTTCAGCGTATATGATAAGCCGTATGACAGTTGGAACATGAAAAATTTCGCGCCATGCTACCCCTTACAATGGGATACAACTTGTTATAATTTTGATAGCAAGCTGGGCAGAAATATATTCTCTTCCCCGCAGCTTTATCCGATTTACGAATAAGAAGCCCTGTTTCCAACGTTTCAATATCATCATCCCGTTGCTCAGCGGTATTGTTTGGGGGGCTGACTATATTCGTAACTTCCTGTATGAAGCGATCCCTTTTATGTTCCCAGATTGTTTCAGGTTTTCTTGTCAAGCCAAACTCGTCAATTAGTTTGGAATAAAGCTGATTCAGCTTATCCTTAACTTCTGTTTCATCATTATCAAGTTTAATAGCGATAGCTTGGTTATTCACTACGCCCTTCATTTCATCAAAGCCAAAACCTGGAAGCAGCAGTGAAGAATATTCCGTCTTTAGTGCCCATGCTGCGCCCATTTCGTTCAAGCTGACGGGGCTTTGGTAATAATTTTTTGAGTGGATAAAAAATACATGAAGCTCATAGGTAAGAAACTGGTTCCTCAAATAATCGAAAATATTCTTACCAATCGGAATATCGTAGCCGGGTAATGAACTGCAAAAAACTTGAGTGTTGTCAAGTCCCATACTCTCAAGTAAATCAACAAGTTTTCGCACATATTCTTTGTCTTTACTTGAATGACTTATAAAAATTTTTGGGGTTTTCCTCTCAGGGACGGCAAGATTCTCATTGATCGAGGCATAATATGTATCAATGTTATCCTTCATGGCAAGAAGTTTCCCTTTTAATTCGTTGAAATTTTGTTTATCATGCCATCCATCGTACTTTTTCTTTGCACATTCCAAAACGTCAGCAACAAATTGATCCCCCGTCCGAGTAACGATTTCTTGCAATTCAAGTTGTACTTTCGGAATCCAAAGCTGGAACTCAGGAATATCATATATTTCTGCTATTGGAGGAACTGCAAGACCGGGCGATGGTAGAGTGCAGTGAAACCGAGGTTCGATTGAGTTAATTTGTTCTATAAGTGCAAGCAGATCTTCTTTCATTCTGTACATCCTTTACTTAATCTTCGCCAGCACGTCCGCAAAGAGCGCGTAGTTGTGCTTTACGCCATCATCGAGGTCGATAGAGATATTCTGGTCGGCAAGGTGATGGATTTTTTCTTCGTACTTCTGGATCTCCAAAGACTGGTCTTGAAGCTTTTTCTGCTGCTTGGTCAGCTTTACTCGCTCGGAACCGGAGGCGTGCTCCAAAGCGTCCGCAAGATGGGCGAGTTGGGTACGATAACGTTCCTGCTGCTCGTGAACATAGTCAGTACGCATCCGGGCAAGGAGGTCGCTCTGATACCGGTGCATATAGATCAGTGCCTTGAAGCCGTTCTTCTTGCCGCTGTCAAAGAGCCAGTAGATGGGGCGTTTCTGGTAGGTCTTGCAGTGATCGGCATAGAAGTCGTTCAGGAAGTAGCTGCGGATGACCTCGCGGGGCGTTCCCTTGCCGCCGAGCGCGTCTGCAATGAACTTGAGGTTTTCTTCCAGCGTGTCACTGCCGTAAACCGTCTCCACCCACTTCACAAAGCGTCCGGTCATGTCGTCATCGAAGTAATCGTCATCGCAGATGGGAATGATATTGTCCCTATCCGGGATAATCGTGCTGTACTTGGAGGCATCCCAGTCCCCGCCAGCGTAGGCAAGTCCCTCTACATCCAGCGAATACCGCCCAAACATACAGCCCACGGCATAGGAGATCAGGGAGACAACCTCGTCCCGCTTGGTACGCACATAGTTGCTGCCCTGCATAGATTCCGGCACACTGTCCTTGGTGTCAAAGACGCGATGGACTGTTACATCCTTATCCGCCACCTCTGGAGTCAGTTCGTCCTGTAAACCGTAAATTTCAATAAAGATACGATTCAACTCTTCCTCGTTGGCTTTGAGCTGCAAGAAACGTTGTTCACACTCGACTTTCCATGCCTTGTAAGCATCCGCAATATAGAATACTGGACGGATAAAAGGGTGGCTATGGAAGTCCCATGAGGTTTCGTAGGAGTCCCAATCTTCTTTTGAAATTTTAATGCTATCTAATACATGGCTTTTTACGTGAATATCGTTGCTCTGTACGATTGGGATAGCCCCTACTGTAGTCGCAACAAAATTCAATGTAGGATTTAGCAGTCCTACTATTAGTGGAGCAATTTTTGAGTTAAGACATCCCAATGTGTATTCCCACTCTTGTGGGAATACATACACACTTGAATCAGACAAGATCATGTTTGCAGGGAAATACCTAAGTGCAAATATGGAAGTAATTTTTGTCCATGTTAATCCTTGGTGAAAATAATAATTCGGATTTCTTATAACTGCACTCGGTTCGTTCCTTATTTCTGCTCCGTTATTGCTCCAATTTATAATTGAAGCGTTATTTCCATACCATTTTCGTGCTTCTCCACCTTTTACACATGGAAACCATTTGTAATCTGGATCGGAAGAAAAAGAAATTCTACTAAAGGATACTTCTTGCCATAGACGAAAGTATTTTTCACTATTCCCGCTTTGCAAGCCTACTTTTGGCTCACTTAATTCAGATAGTGCAGGTGATGCCTCAAATATTGATAGCAATTGCTCTGAAATCCAATAGACGACTGGTGAGCCGGGAATTTTGGAAAAGTTGGATTGCTGGGCAGTGTAACGGTTTTCCCTCGCAAGAAACATATCTTCCTTGCCCTGCTGGGTGGTTGGCTCGATCAAACGGCAGTAGGTGCCCTTATAATCTGCAATATTACTGTTACGCAGCACAAAGCTGGTGGTCTGCACCACCTCGCCACCAATTTCCTCAAATGCCCGCGGGCCGAGGTGCGCCATGTTGACAGAATCTTTCAGCAGCAGCTTTGTCCGCAGCTTTTCAAAGCTGGAAAGGAACATCCAAGCGTGTTGAGTAATCATTGCCTGATAGCGGTTTTTACCAGTCATCTGCCCGCACCGCTCGATGAACACGGCGAACAGGTCGCTCTTGCTGTCCGGGTAGTGCTTTTTCACAAACTCGCTGAGACGGGCATCCATGTTGCCGCCTCCCATATACGGCGGATTCGTCACTACGACATCGTACTGCTGCGCCATGACCTCCGCCACGCGGATCAGCGGCAGGATGGTGGCAAGCGCTGCTTCCCGGTGCAGGCTGATGTCGTTCTGTATCTCGTCCATACGGGCATACAGCGCGGTAAAGTCCACCGGGGCAACCGTCAGAATGGAGCCGTACTCCTTTGCATCGCGCAGGTCATGGATGATGCTGTCCAGCGCCGTTTTCAGCTTGGGATCGTTGTTTGTAAAATAGTCCCGCGTGTAAGTGTCGATGTCGTTGCTCTCCACAATGGCGTAGACATGGGGCTGGATGTCGCGAGAAAAGATGCGCCGATCATACTGCCGCGCCTTCATCATGACCGCGAAATAGGCAAGCTGTGCTGCCCGGTCGTCTATGTCCAGACCGTAGAGGTTGTTCTGCAAAATGCTCTGAGCTGCGTCCCGTTCACTGACACCATACTTTTTGTAAATCTGGATTAGCACGTCAAAGGCATAGACCAGGATATGCCCGCTGCCCATGCAGGGGTCGATCACCTTGATATCCTGCGGCTTGAGGGTGGCATACTCCGCATGGATTTTATCAATCTGTGCCTGTACCTCCGGCTCCTGTTCGGCTTCGTCCAGATAATATTTCCAGCCAGATTTTAGCTCGTCGTCGGGATGCCCCTCAATCCAGAGCCGTCCGAGGCTGTTCTCCACCATGTAGCGGACGATCCAGTCCGGCGTGAAGAGCTGGGTGGCAGAGGGAATGCGCTCTTTGGTGATTTTCACGTTCTTCTTGAGCAGGGCAAAGGTATCGTCCTTGAGTTCGGAGTTGTAATACTGATACAGCCAGCCGATGATCTGCACCTGATCCGTCCAGTCCTCTTCGGGAATGTCCGTGACCATGCGCCCCAGAACGCTGTCGGCTTTCAGGATATTGTTGGGGAACAGCAGCTCGGTATAGCCGCCCATTTTCTCAAACATCCGGGGCAGGACCTCGTTCAGAGCGTTGCACTGGGTCAGCAGCAGATAGCGGTAAAGGTCTTCGGTCTGGTTGTTCTCGATATATGTGGCAACCCTGTCTTTGTCCAGCCACGGCAAATCCAAATGCAGCGCGTCGCTGAGGATTTCCGGCTTGAATGCGCCGGTGCTGTCCGAGAAGACGCGGATATGGCTGGGCAGATAGTTGTTGACCTCCATAAAGCGCAGGGCAATAAAGCGATTGAACCATGTGTAGGCAACCTCTTCCATGACCTGTGTATATCCCTTCTGGCGGATCTGCGCCACAAGCTCCCTGCGCTGCTTTGCTTCCTCGGAGGTCAAGGCGTGACCTCCTACGGTCACTGCATCTGCCTCACCGTAACCTTCCTCGGTAATTCCATATTGATAAGCCCTTTGCGATACCTGTGCAATCAGTTCCTTCCGGGCCCATATCGCAAATTTCTGTATGGCTGATTTATTCATTGCGGTTTCTCCTTCTTAGTTAATTTGGATGCCGTCGCAGCTTTCCAGCGTCTTCATCAGCTTTTCGCGGATTCCCTCCACATACTTGTCAATGTCTTCCTTGGATTGCAGGCGCTTGACGGTGCAGAGGTCGTACCGGCGGACAGAGGTAATCTTTTTCGGCTTCGATGCCGGAGAGCCAGCAGGCGCTTTCGTATCTGTGTGGGAAGATTGGTTGTCCGATACCATAATCTCCATGTGACGGCAGATATTATCTTTATATTTGAGCAGCTGCGTGATCATTGCGTCCAAATCGGTGAGGGAAGTGGCTTCCTTTGCCGCTTCGCGCTTGCCCACAAAATAATCGTCTGCCTGATGCAGCAGAGCTGTTGCGTCACGGGCTTCGGAGGCGAGCTGATGAACGTCCTGCATACACTGACGGACATTCTCCAAAACCTCATCTTTTTTCATGTCCAGCAGAGTGTTGTAGGCAGCCTTCACCTTGCTGATCAGTTCCGGCAACTCCCCGATCCGGTCATAGGGCTTCGCCATGGCAAGGATCGCTGAAATCTGCCGGAAAACTTCCTGCGCGTCGGCATCCATTGTGAAGTAATCGCGCTCTTTGCTGATTTTATCCATCTGACGCCGGGCATCATCATAGACGGGGCGTTGGGACTTGAAGAACAGTTCCACGCCTTCCATGTCTTCGATAGAGTCCAGAAGGTCGTCCTGCTTCTGCACCATGCGAGAGAGAAGAGCCACGTTGTCCTTGCGCTGGCTCAGCACGTCGGAAACAAGGTTACGGGCGGTTTCTACGACTTCGCGTTCCGGGTATCTCACCTGCTTATAGGCTTCCAAAAGCTCATTGTAGTGATTCTCTTTTTCCTCGAAGGTGTTCAGTACGAAACGGATTAGCCCATCTTCGTCGGAGGGAATGTCCATTGCGCCGAAGTAGTCCCGGAGGAAGTTAATGCTCTTCCTCATCAGGTCTTCCGAGGGGGCAATCCGGCGGGTCACAATCGCCTTATCAATCTCTGACCGTTTGCGCAGATAGTCCACCAACCTTCGCTCGTCCTTGCCCACAATCGCGCCGCCATACTTGATTGAGATTTTCTGCTGGGCAATAAGACGGGCAACCAGAGCGGCAATGTCAATTTCCCGCCAGCCGTAGGGGATTGCGCTGTATCTGCGCTGCACATCCCCCATTGATGTGGTGAGCATCTTCGCGTTTTGCAGTTCCAGCCATTGGCTGATCTCGTTCAGGGCATCCTCATTGTTTGAGCCGGTCCCGGCAAAGGCACCCTGCTCATTGTCTGTCCCATTGAGGATCGCAAGGATGTCTGCGTCGCTTTCTACAAACTTGTTGACCATACCGAGCTTGGAATATACGCTCTCAACCAGACCGTTCAAGGCGGCATCCAGCTTGTCTTTCGCATTACCGGCCTTGATGTCCATGACCTCACCGTGGACGACAACCTTTGCGCCCACAATGGCTTTCTCGATATAGCCACGCGCACGCTCTTCAAGGGTGCGAGCTTGCTGCTGCCGTTTGCGGATAATATCCTGAATGCTCTCCGGGAGCTGGGAGACGTTCCGCTGCTTGACATACTTGCGAATCTTCATCGCCTGTTCCAATTCCTCAAAGTATGGTGTTTCATTGGAGAGGACGACAATCGCCTCGTTGTTTACCTGAGAATCCATGATAAGCCGCTGATCCGGCGCACCGTAGTAGTCACTTGCCACGGTGACAATCCGCAGCCGCATCCCGCCGGAAGCAGAGCCGTTCAGTGTCTCATCAACATACTGGTCATAGGCAAAGTCATATTTGCCGTACTTAAACTTCTTTGCCGGATAGATTTCGCCAAACACCGTCTGGGCGATACTTGCTGTTACCTGTGCGCTGTCTACCACCGTGTTGCGGATATCGATGGCAATGTCCTGCTCTTCATCGGTCAGGAAGGCATAGGTGTCCCCGTTGCGGGAGATATAGTTCTGAGACAGCAGCCGCTCAAGAGACTCTGTGACAGAGGTTCTGAGGGCAATCTTATCGGTGCGGATGTCGTCAATCATCAGGATTGCAATGTTTTCGATATTCGCCTTGATGTCGTCAATATACCGGACTAAGTACAGCAGTTTCAGGACGTTCACATCCTGCTGTTCCAAACCGTCATGGTTGTCAGCCGCATTCTGGCAGCGATCAATGACACGACGGATCGCGCTTTCAAGGAAGGTGTGGACTGTATCATAAAAGAGGTAGAAGGGAACAAGCGCATTCTCGTCCTTATCCTGTACTTTCTGCGCTGCCTCTTGGAAGCCGGAGAGCATGGAACGCTCACCGCCGGAAAGGTGCTTGCCGGAATTGCCGTGTTTTCGGATCTCTGCAAGTACCTTCTGGATAATGATGAACTGATACGGCACAAAGGGGAAGGTGGCAGAGAACTCCGCGCTGTCCGCAAAGCCCTTGATGTCCAGTACCGGATTGTTAAAGGTGTAGAGATTTTTCAAGACAGCGTGTTCCTTGTCGTACACCATGTGGAGAAGCTGGTCAGCCTCTTCGGTCTTTGCCAGCACACGCTTTTTGATGACCTCATCAACGGAAGAAGAGGACAGACTGAAGCGGGTGTTGAAGCGTCCCTGAATCTTGGAAAAGTCATCGCCGGAGATATGGACAACCGAGTCAATCGCCTCCTGGCTCGTGACCATCACCCAAACTTTGCCCATGCAGCGGGTTCCGATTTCTTCCACAAGGGATTGCAGATTGATCATCAGATCCCCGTCGTCACCGATATACTGACCGACCTCGTCCACCATAAACAGCAGACGGAAGTTCTTTCCTTTTCCGTCCACATACTCTTTGATGTCCGCGACGAGCTGGGCAATGCTCAGTTCATTTGTCTCTTCACCATTGAACCAGTTCCGGGCAGCCTGTTCGCTCATGCCGAGAACAGATTGCAATACTTCCACAATATCGTCCTCAAAGAAGGCGAAGGAGTCCCGCGTTTCCACCCACGGTGCGCCATTGACTTCTTCAAAGGCGGCGCGGAACTGCTCGGTTTTACCCTGCTTTTCAATGAAGCGTTCCAACTTGGCAATCTTCAAATCGTCCCCATAGAAGCCGCAGTGGTTATAGAACATCTTGGCAAAGACGCGCAAAACAGCGGTCTTATCTTTCGTGATCGGACCTTCAATGTCGATATTGAACAGAATGGACTCCGTAGGTACCGAGACACACTTGACCGCAGTTGCATACATCATGGGATCGTCAAATTTGTCTGCGAAATAGTCCATTGCTTTCTTGCCGCAGACTCCCTTGTTTTCAAGAAGGTAGGATAGAATCTTTAAGAAGTGAGATTTACCACTTCCAAAGAAGCCGGAAATCCATACGCCGATTTTATCGGTGGGATAGTCTATGGCTTTTGAGTAGTTATCAAAGAATGTGCGGAAATGCCTGCGCAGCTCCTTCGTGATGATATACTCACTCAGTTCCTGACGCAGACTGTTGTCGTCATTCTGGGAAACCTTAATGACACCGTTAATATCTCGGTTGATGTCCTTTTGGAACATATTTTGTATCTTCATGGTTCTTGCCTCCGTTACAGCAGATTAAAAGCTCGGTAATAGTGACCGTCCAGAAACTCGTTGAAAAGGATGAGCGTCTGCCCGTTGAAGCTACCCGGATAGAACATCACAATCGGAATATCCTCAAATAGATGCTGCATACTGTCCAGCATTTTGTGAGAGCGCATGAATGGGTGGATTTTCCCAATCCCTGTCATGAACAAAACGTCCTGTCCTTTCACATGAGGAGAGTAGTCCATTCTTGCAAGCAACGCTTCCGGGGTGGCGATTTTCTGTAATTGGCTAAGAAGGTAGTCCTTTCCGCGCTTGTCCTCCAAACCGGGAACGGAATGCAAGACGCGCTTGTCCTCCAGCAGGGAAAGGAATATCTCATAAAGGTCACATTCGATAATCCGATACGGTGTGTTTGCCTCTGCCTTTAACCTTCGGATATAATCCTGAACCACAATTTCATCTTTGGGGTCATAGCAGAAAACATGGATGCCCACCTCATTGCTCAAGCCTTTATTGGCAAGGAAATTCGGATCAGAAATCCGGTCTTTGATTCGATCCAGCTCTTCTTTTATCATGTCCGTGACCGCCTCCTATCGAAAACAATTAAATGCTGGCAGTGCTTCATAATCGTTGTTGGCTCTGATTCCTTCTTCTAGCTCTTCGCAGAGCAGAACCGGATTCAGAGTAGTAGAGCGAATTCCGTCAAGGTACTCCGTTTCAACCAACATCCGTACCAGCACGCTTTTGATTTTATTGACCGTATTTTCGCTCCATGCAGAGACAGAATCGTTCTGTGCTTGAAGCCGGGTAAAGAACGCATTCAGGTCTTTCCGTGAAAAATTGAAATCCTGATTGCTGTATTTTTCTCCGATGACCTGTATCATAAATTCCCAGACCAAACGGTTATATTTCATAATTGCGTAGAGGTTGATCTGCTTCGCTATTTCGCTGGGCGCGGATGTAAGCTCATGCACAAGCTGCTCGTTGCCCAGCGCATCCAGCCGCTTATAGCAAGCCCTCGTCAGCCGTGAAACCTGACGCTCTGTGGGGTATTGAAATAGGTTGTCCCTTTTGATTATCTCGATTGCCTCTTCAATGGTTTTGCCGTCAATGTAATATTTCGCGGCGATCCTGATCTCATAGAAGAGGAACTGCTCAGCCGTTAAGCTGCCGTTATATAAATGCGCCTGATCCATCACCATGTCTCCGTTTCTATTCCGCCTATTTTATCATATACCTTTCCCAGTCCCAAAATCAGGACTCATCAGAGTCCGGTATAAACTCAACTATGTCGCCTATATTGCAGTTTAAGACAGTGCAGATTTTACGAAGAGCCTCCATTGAAACATCTTCACCTTTTCTAAGCTTGGTCATGGTGCTTGATGATAGGCCACTTGCTTTATGAAGATCAGCTTTACTCATATCTTTATCTACAAGAAGTTTCCAGAGTTTTTTATAGCTTGCTTTCATCGTCTCACCTCCGCATAATATAAAGTTATTTTACCACAGCGACGACTAATATACAAGATTGTATCGTGGGAAACAGACTGCCTCGACGCATTTGCAGGAGTTTGTGATGTAAATTGAGAAGAAAAGAGTTGAGTGGCGCGACGTATAGTAAAGCCCCTCAAATCTGTTGTCTGAGGGGCTTTATGACTTATTCTATTTCTTTCGAGTGGACTCTATCGTTTCCAATCTGTTTGGGACTAAGGAAGTCGTCCACATTGGCCTTCATAGTGTCGATCAGGCGGACTTCTTGTTTCAGCTTGGCGCGTTCATCATAGAGCCGCTGCTGCTCATCCATGAGCCGCTGCTGCTCTGCTTGCAGGGACTTTAAACTCGGTAGCTTTTCCTCGCCCTGCACGGCGAGAAGGGTGCTTCTCGCGGCTTCGTAGATGACAAGCTCGGCTTCGTGCTTTGCCCTAAACGCCGGTTTGTCAGCCGCCTTCACATAGGCATCATAAACCGGTTTGAGCCGTTGGTAGTTCGAGATGTTTTTGATAAGCGGCTGCACCTCACGCAGACGAGCTTCGACGCTTTTCAACTCATCGCCGGTTCGAGCATAGGAGCTGTGAATGTCCTCGGCCTTCTTCTCAAGATCGGCATATTGCAGAAGATTGTTTTCGGTGAGATAGTTGAGCGTCCGCGCAGCTTCTTTGAGAATGGTGAGCTTTGCCTTGTGCTCGTAACCTTTGCTGCCGATAAGCTGGATGCGTTCTTGAATATCGTTGATGAGGGAGATACCCCGGCGGGAAGTCTGCATCTGGCGCTTGCAGTTTCCGCGCCCCTGAATGCGCTTTTTGATCCGATCCTCGGTATAGTTGTCGCCAATCGTTTTTGCACGGGTAAAGCGTTCCTGACCCTCAGCTCTAAAGGAGATGTATTTGCCGGGTTTGATTTCATATCCGGCATCCTGCATGAGCTTCAAAAACTCGTCCCAGTCCTTCGCTGTGATGACGCAGCGGTCGATGGTCTGCTTGAGCTTTTGCTTCCAGCTTGTGCCGCGTTTGGCCTCTGTGTATTCCTTGTAGTCCATACCCTTGCTCTGCGAGGGCGGGATCACGGAAAGACCATGCTCCTTGCAGATTTCATCACTGAGCTGGCGCATTTCCCGGTAGGTGCGCCGGTTGCTTCGGTAGGCATGATAGTCCACAAAGTTGACGGCGTTGAAGATGATGTGATTATGGCAATGCCCCTTGTCGATGTGGGTAGCAATCACATACTCATACTTGCCTTTCAGCCATTCGTCGGCGAATTGCTTGCCGATCTCATGTGCCTGTTCCGGAGTGACTTCTCCGACATCAAAAGATTGAATCAGGTGCCGGGCAATTACCTTCGGCATCTGCATTCCCTGTTGGACAGCGAGATTGCGCGTCCACTCAAATTCTTTTGCCGCAGCATCGCTGGCAGCACATCCGAAAGAGGAAACATAGAGCTGGTCATCCGTCTTCTTCGGATCAAGGATGTAGGCAAGCGCCTTGTTTACAGTTCCCCGGATTGGCTTGATTTTAGTAACTGCCATATTTCCTTTTGCCTCTCTTTCAGCTCGGCGACATCATCCTCGTAGAGATTTCCCTTTGAGTTGATGCGGCGGCAAATCTGATTGATATTTGACGCAGCACGGCTGACAGCGGCAGCAAGCTTCTTCTGCTGGGTGTAGTCCACCTTGATGATATAGCCGTCAATCGCCATCTTTCTGAGATACGCGCCCATATTGTTTGTTCCGAGCTGCGCCATCTTTGATTTGATGATCCGATGCTCATTTTCCGATACGCAAAACTCAATGCGTATTGGCCTTGTTCTATTTGCCATAGGCAATCTGTCCTTTCGTAAAGATAGAGGGTTTGGGAGACATCCCAACAAGCATTTTGAAGAGTAAGGGCAGGGTTCCCTTACTCGAAAATCGCCGTGTGTACGGACACCGGCTGTGCTTGCTATTCTCTCAAAATCGTATTCCCGGTGCTTCTCCCCGTAAAAATCCCCTTCACTTTACAACGGACATTTTATAAGGAAATTAGCGGTATGGACGAGAAAAAAGGCGCTCGAAAGCGCCTTCCCTCATGCTTGTGCAGCTTATTTCTTTTTCTCTTTACCGCGTTTTTCGTAGTCCTCGTCAATCCGGCGCTTCCAATCTGCGCTGAGCGGGGCGCTGCAACGGACCGCGGAGATCGCCTCACTCTGCACCTCATAGTTGAGCTGCGTCCCAGCGCTGTCAGAGTGGTAATTTACAGCCCGGTCAGCTCCGATCCCAAAATGCCGCGCTGTTTCCACCGCGTCAATGTTTGCGCCGAAGAACAGGAACTCCCAGCCGTACTTTGCCTTCTGCCGCTCGATCATCTGCTTCACCCTGTCACTGCTGTAAAACCGGCTCGCATTCTCCATCCCGTCCGTGGTGATGATAAACAGCGTATGCTCCGGGACATCCTCCGGTCGGGCGTACTTATGGACATTGCCGATGTGATGGATCGCACCGCCGATGGCATCCAGAAGAGCAGTGCAACCCCGGGCGGTATAGTCCCTGTCAGTCATAGGCTTGATGTCTCGGATGTCCACGCGGTCATGGATCACCTCGCTCATGTTGTCGAAAAGGACTGTGGAGACAAGCGCTTCACCGTCTACCTTCCTTTGCTTCTCGATCATGGAGTTGAAGCCGCCGATGGTGTCGGCTTCCAGCCCGCTCATCGAGCCGCTGCGGTCAAGGATAAAGACGATCTCGGTTAAGTTCTTTTTCATGATGATTCCTCCCATATAGAAAAACTGTGACTGCTTTTGCTTACAATCACAGTATAGGAGAAATCGTCTTCGGTTTGGTCGCATGGAAAGCGACATTCAAAACACATCGCGGAACAGTTCGCTTTCGATGTCAGCGACATCATCCAGAGGGATTTTTGTCCCGTCTGTGAGCATCATCCAGCGCTCGAACCCGTCTATCTTTTTGAGGTTTCCGTTCTTTGTCACATACGCTCCGCCGGACTTCTTTGCATCCGGGACGAAGTAGGTAACGGTCAGAGCAGGATGGTCGCCAAGCCTTTCCATGAGGATCTGCTGCTTTCTGTCCAGCGCCTCTTTTTCCTCTTCACTGAGGTCAATCTTTTTATCCGTCAGCCGCCCGGTTTCATGAATTGCGTCATCGTACCCGGTGAGAGCGGCAAACGGAGAGAACTGTGCAGCCCTGTCTAACATTGACATTTGCGGTCTTTTCGATGAGACATGGTGGGGGAGGTTGATGATGTCTTCGTAGTTTGTTTTCCCTTTCATTTTAATGTCCTCGGTTATGAGAAAATAGCCATTGCAAGCGTACCGACAAGCATCAATATCAATCCGAACAACGCATTCTTTGACAACTTCTCATGGAAAGCAAAATAAGAAAAAATGACCGTCACAAGCAGACTCATCTTGTCAATCGGCACAACCACGCTGACTATGCCATTCTGAATAGCGTAATAGTAACACAGCCAAGATGCACCTGTGGCAATCCCTGATAATCCGATAAAGCCAAGCTCCTTTTTGTCGAGCTGCTTTAGCTGAGGTGTTTTCTTCTTGATCAGTACAAGCAACCATGCCATGACGAGAACTACAATCGTCCGTATGGCCGTGCCCAAGTTGGACTCTACCCCGGTAATTCCAACTTTTGCAAGGATTGAGGTCAGCGCCGCAAACACAGCAGAGCCTATTGCATACAGGATATATGTATTCCCACTGACTTTATGCTCACTCTGCTTTTTTTCTACCATCAGGATGATACCAACGCCCAACAATACTGTACTAATGAGTTTTACAGCAAGATGTTCGGTTTCATGGAACAGAAGGATTGCAAGCAAAACACTCAACACCGTGCTTGACTTGTCGATTGGTACAACCTTGTTGACATCTCCGATGGATAGGGCTTTGAAGTAACAAATCCATGATGCCCCGGTTGCAGCTCCCGACAAAATCAAAAACAATAAAGACCTTGGCGTTATTTCTGCAATCTGGTCGGCAGAGCCAACGATGAATACCATTACCCATGAAAAAATCAGAACAACTATCGTCCTAATGGCAGTCGCAATATCTGAATCCGTTTTTCTGATTCCGCATTTTGCAAGTATCGCTGTCAGTCCGGCAAATAGAGCTGAACCTATGGAAGCAGCTAACCACATCGCACAACCCTCCTCACAAATTTAACTATGCCTTATGCCCACCGATCTGCGCGTTCCTGTCCTTTGCCGTCGCTCCCTCCGAAAGATTCATCCCCTTGAGAATGGCGTTTTTCCCGAATTTCTTTTTGATGGTGAGCATGGCTTGCTGTACTTTCTTTTCCCGTGCCAGCTCTTCGTCTTCCTGCTTGCGCTTCGCGTCAAGCGCAGCATAATCGGTGAAGAGATCAAGCTGCTCATAATTGTCCTTGGAAGAAGGTGCAGAGGCTTCGCCAATCACATGGGTCGCTGTGATGTTCAGCCGCCGGATGAGCAAGCTCTTGTCTGTGATCCGGTCGAACAATTCCCCGGCGGCATCCATGATCTGCTTCGTGGAAGAGGTGTAGCGTTCCAGATTGATTGTGCCGTGGGCGTGTTTCGGTATCTGCCGCCCGTAGTGATCCTTCACAACTTCGCCGCGATACTTCCTCCGGCGTTCCGGGTCGGTCAGGTTCTCAATGTCATAGCCAATCGTGACAACGAGCTGGTCGGTGACAAAGCCTTTGTCAACCAAGTCCATCGAGAGAAGGTCTGCCATTTCCCGGAGAACGAGCCGCGCCTTGTCTGCCTCATAAGGCTGGTGTAGTACCTGTCCCGATCCCAAGCTGTTACTTTCCGGCTTGTACGCCTTGACTGCCTCAACAGTGCAAGGCTCCCAGCCCCAAGCATGGTCAATCAGCAGCTCCGCGTTCTTTCCGAAAAGCTTGTAAAGCAAGTCCTCATCCGTGACGGAGCGGCGGGCGACATCGCCCATCGTGAACATTCCATTTTCTTCAAGCTTCTTGGCATACCCTTTGCCTACCCGCCAGAAGTCGGTGAGGGGCTGGTGTGACCAAAGCGTCTTGCGATAACTCATCTCATCCAGCTCGGCAATGCGGACTCCGTTCATATCCGCCGGAATGTGCTTGGCGACTATATCCATCGCCACTTTGCAGAGGTAGAGGTTTGTGCCAATTCCCGCAGTTGCCGTAATACCGGTTGTCGAGAGGACATCCAGAATGATCTTCATGGCAAGGTCACGGGGAGACAGCTTATAGGTGGCGAGGTAGTCGGTGACATCCATGAACACCTCGTCGATGGAGTAGACGATGATGTCCTCCGGCGCAACATACCTCATGTAAACCTGATAGATGCGGGTGCTGTACTCCATGTAGTACGCCATGCGCGGCGGCGCGATGATGAAGTCAATGGCAAGGTACGGGTTCTCTTGCAGCTCGGAGAAGAGATACGACGAGCCTTCCAGCTTTCGCCCCGGCGCGTCATGCTGCCGTCCGGCGTTTGCTTCCTTGACGCGCTGCTTGACTTCAAACAGCCTTCCGCGCCCTGAGATGCCATAGCTCTTGAGCGAGGGCGTGACTGCAAGGCAGATCGTCTTGTCCGTCCGGCTCTCATCCGCAACGACGAGGTTTGTGTCCAGCGGGTCTAAGTTTCTTTCACGGCACTCGACCGAAGCATAAAAGCTTTTCAGGTCGATTGCGATATAGGTGCGCTGCTTCATGCTCCGGCTGCCTCCTTTCAACGGTATGAGCTTTGTTTGGCTTTTCTCTTAATCTTGGGCGCGGTTGCGTCATAGCTCATATCCAGCAACATTTTTATCTGTTCGTCCGGCACACTGCCGTCTAAGGCGACTGAGACCCAGTTCGCTTTGCTCATGTGGTAAGCCGGGAAGATGCCGGGTTCTTTCCGAAGCGAGCCGATGAGGATGGGGTCGCATTTGAGGTTTACCACTTCAAGAGCATCTGCACCCTCTAATCCCAGCTTGTTTTTAGGCACATCCATCACAACCGCAAACCACTTGCGGTTGCTTGAATGCCGGAACACACAAAAGAGCGGTTGCTTAGCGAAGAGGTATTCTTCATCAACGCTGTATTCATCTGAAATGTATTGTATGAACTGTTCGCGGTTCAATAAACGCGCCTCCGTTTCAGTCACTCAAAGACTACAATGTAGTCTTTAGTAAAATCCTCAAACATCTCGTTTGTGCTGTCAATCACACTAAACAATTCGTCATTCAACTTTCCCATCACATAGGCGTTTTGTGCCTCAGGCTTATTGATAATCACCCATTTAAGTTGCGAATACGAATATTTGGCGAATGCAAGCCACTGCGGATAGTTTATTGCCATCGGATTTTTCGTGAAGTAAATCTTTCCGGCATTCGCAGCCGTAGCTCCTGCATGAGCTATAAACAGCATTGTTGTCAACTTGGGATGTTTCTCTCGGTTAAGCGAAATTGGAATAGATGCTCGAATGCTGTTGCCTTCTTTGATACGCTTTATCGCATAACCAAGTCGAACGATTACCTCGGACACCATAACGGGAATGGACTGAGAGCAAAAATGGATAAAGTCATATCCCTCGTAGTACATACCTTGAACAATCTCGGCAATCGTCTGTTCTTCTTCACCGATGCTCCCAAATTGCAAAAGATTGAAAAGTCCCATCAGCGGAGCCGGTAAGCCCATCGAGGTTGTTATGTCCGTCTTGAAATGGATGATCTGCTTGGCAATCGCTGCAAAAATATCGCTCTCTTTCCGGTCGGCATAATTCTCCATAACCTGAGAGACAATGTTACCGGCTTTGTCGATTGTTGTCATCCTGCCTGTAAGAATATCAATTACGCCAACAACAAGCCCCAGCAATGGATCATGCCCCAGAGAGAGAAGCCGATGATAGTATGCCGATAAGCCTTGAACATACTCAGTGGTATTCCGGTTGTCCTGCGCATCGTAAGGCACTTTGCTTTCTTTGCTGTTAGCCAACTTTTGCATTTCGTCTTCCGGGTATTTTTTCTCAAAATAGTCCCGGATATAGTTTGAGAGCGTCCCAGCCGACAATCCTTCTGGACCCTTCTTCGGAATCCCCACAAGAAGAAGGTCAATAGCTGCGCTTGTCAAAGCGGCAAAAGCACTGATTGCAACATCCATTCTGTCAAGACGATTTAGTGCCGCATATTCGGCATTGAGCTTCCTGACAGCGGCAGAGTTTTCTCTCAACTCATCTTCTGTAAAAAGTGATTCCAAATCGCAATCTGTGCCAACATGACGCTCGGCTTCAACGCAAAGGGATTCCCATTTAGGAACAATCACCATCCTTCGATTGTTTGAGACAACCTGCAAATTAGGTTTTTCGATTTTATAACCGAGCTTTCTCAACAACGCCTCGCTGGATGCAATACAAGCATCGGCACTTTCAGTAGATGGGAAATGTATTTCAGAAAGCTCCACAGACTGATGTGCAAGTACCATATTCAACTGTCTTTCAAAATCCGAATAGTTATACTTGCTCATCCTGTACCGCCTCTCTCTGGAAATCCTCCAATGCTTTTTGTAGCTGCTGATTCAGGCACTCCAAGTAATCTTGACGCTCGCGGCTCATCTGTGCATCGTCTCTTAACGCTTGAATAAGTGCCGCTTGCTTACTTATTGCCTCTTTTTGAAGACGCTCCTTTTCAGCTTGGATCTGTTTTTGTTGTTTATCATCTATGTGGTCTGCAACACCAGAGACGATCAATGCAGCCACAGGAGCAGCCAAAACAAATGCTCCGGTCCCTTTTCCACCGCCAAAAACCTTTCCAACCGCCTTGGCAGCTTCGTTCACAAGCTTTATGAGGTTTTGCATGGAGTCTTTGCTGTTGAATACCAGATTACCCATATTCGTCCTCCTATGCAACGCCCAAATCCTTGCTCAAATCTTTGATCGCTTGTTGTAGAAGGATATTAAGGCTTTGCAAGTAGTCAATGCGCTCTTTGGCTGCATCGGCTTCCTCTTTTAGCGCCTTGATTATGCCTTCATGCTTTTGAATGGCCTCTTTATAGAGGCGTTCTTTCTCTTGCCTGAGCTGTTTGCTCTTGAGATGAGCGGCAACACCAACCCCTCCCGCAGCAAGGGCAGCTACCGGAGCAGCCAAGACGAACACACCCGCCACCATTCCTCCGCCAACGATAGCCCCTGCCGCGGCAAGACCCGAAGTGATACCAGCCGCAGATAAGCCTACTGTACCCAGACCGTAGAGCGCAAGGAAGGAACCTACACCTCCAATTCCAGCGCCTAAAGCTCCCGTCAAAACCTCTGGAATTGCGCTATGCCGGATAGTTCTTGTTTTGTCGTTTACTGCAACAGCGGCTTCATTCAGAACATTGACCACTTGTTGCAGAGAATCGACACTTTGAAAGACCATATCCTTTTTCTTCTTTACATAATTACCCATATCTATCTCCTTACGCTCCGAGCAAGCTCTGGTCAAAGGCGAACAAAGCCTCGTTGATCTCGAAGACATTGTAGTTCCCGTTCTCAATGAAATACTCAATGATGATGTCAAACTTGTTGGAGTGTGAAAGGGCAAAGCCTGCCTTCATGAGCATTTCTTTCGTTTCATCCAGCGGAAGCTCCAAGGCAATCGCAAAGGCAATCGCCGTGGGCTTGGACGGCTTATACAACCGGTCGCTGCGGATCTTCGAGAAGAGCTTGCGGTCGATGTTTGCTTTCTTATAGCACTGCGCGTCGGTTATGCCTTTCTCGTCGATCTTCCGAAGCAGCATTTCAGAAAAGCTCTCGTCGATCTGCGAAAGAGCATCGTCAAGACTTTTCGTGCTTGCCGCCATTGGAGCGCCACATATTGCTTCCTCCGAAAGCATCTGCATCCGGCGAAGCTGTGAAGCGCGGCTGTCCGTATGCGCGTCCGCATAGGTATCGTCTATGTATGCGGCAATGTCGGAGAACAGCTTCTCACTGATCTGATATGCCTTGCGGTCGAAGATGACAATGTAGACGGTCATGTCATTTTCCAGAAGAAAATCACTGATCGTGTCAATGGCAACCTTCAATGCCTGGTCTTTCGGATAGCCGTAGATGCCCGACGAGATCAGCGGAAAGGCAACCGTCTCGCAGCCGTGCTCCTTTGCCAGCACAAGAGAAGTGCGGTAACAGGAGATAAGCTTTTCCCGTTCTCCGTGGTTGCCGTCCCGCCAGCGCGGTCCGACGGCATGGATCACATACTTACAGGGCAGTCTATATCCCTTTGTGATTTTCGCGCTTCCGGTTTCGCAGCCTCCCAGCGTTTTACACTCGGCAAGCAGCTCCGGTCCCGCAGCCCGATGGATGCAGCCGTCAACACCGCCGCCTCCCAAAAGGGAGCTGTTCGCCGCATTGACGATAGCATCAACCTTCATCTTTGTGATGTCGTTTCGTACAATTTGAAGAGGCACATTACCACCCGCCTTTCATTATTCAAAATATACTTATTCTTCTGCCTCTACGATACCATAGTCAATTAGGATGTTCTTATCAGCATTCGGCGGATAGACAATGCCCGTCATCTCATACTGATAGCGCCGCACCTTCCGAAAGTCTTTGACCGGCTCCGGTGCATAAGCCGCTGTCTCGCAGCGCTCATATTCCGGCATACCGGCAAGGTCATCCGCTGCTGCTTTAATCAGGGCATCAGTCACATCATCAATGTTCTTTCCGGTTTCAACGGCCACAAGTTCATGCTTCTTAACGGCCTTATCAAGATCGCCAAAAGAGCGATAGAGAATGTATTTCATGACTCTTGTTCCTCCACATTCTTTTCTTCGTCCAACACATTTTCAAGAAGTATCGTCAGCGTTGCGGCGATTTTTTCAAGATTCATCGCCTCTTCTTCATCCTGCTGCATCAAATAACGGATTGCAGCCTTGAAGGCTGTTGTCCTGTCCACTTGGGTTTCGTTATCAAACCGGTCAAGGATTTCATTGATCAACTGGACAACCGCCTCTTCCTCCGGGGACAACTCCGGTATGTCAAACATGGAGGCCAGTTCTTCATCCTCCATAAGCGTCTCATATTTGAGATAGGAGCGGTATTCTTCGGACATCAGCTCTTCAAAATAGTTGATCATGATATGGACACGGTACCCGCCGCCTTCTACGGGCGTGATACAAAGGTAGTGCGCTTTTTCCCCAATATCCTTTACAAAGGCCATATCCTCTGCATCGTCAAATTCCAGCATTCTCAGATAGAGGTCGATATGCGCGTCCTAGTGCTCATAGTCCACAACACCGCGAATCCTTCCGTGATGCCGCTTTGCATAGTCATCGCACCGGTTGAGCAGATAGTCGTAATTTTCCTTATCCTTCGGCACAACCACCTTCGGGATCGCGTCCATTTTCTTTGTAAACTCTTCCATAAAGCCGCCGGGGGCAAAGGCTCGCTCAAATACAGCCGTTGCGTGGTCATCTTTTTCTACAATCTCATAATTGCGTTCAAATACGGTATTTTCCATTTTATATTTCTCCATGCAAATTCTATTGGTTCCGACTCACCTTGTTGGCAACGGGATGTTCAAAAGGAACATCGCAGCTAACGCCAAAATCCACGGGAGAAAAATGACAGGCAGAAGCAGGATTGCTTTGTGATTCTCATAGTGATATTCCTCCACCGAAAACAGCTTGCGGGGATTATCCAAATAGTACAGATACAGATAAACAGGCGGTCTGGTTGGTTCTTTGAAGTAGGCGTGATATTCTTGCTCTTCACCCTGTAATTCGTAATGGTAGGTAGCGCTCCAATCGTACTTTCCAACTTCGCCTTTTGGATGCTTTTTAACAAGAGCTGCCTTAATCACATGGTCCCTGCTTCGTGCAATATCCCGCTTGCGCTCCCAGCTCAGACGGGATGAGACTTTCCCATAAAGCGGAATGGCAATAATATAACCGCCAATTAGAATCGCAAATACAATTCCCCATTTTAACCAGTTGATGGGATCATCTGAAAATACTCCGATCAGCGCTTCTTTTATACTCATCTTCACACCTCCCGATTTGCTGTCTCATATCAATACTGAATGTTGCCTTCAAGGCATCTGGAAGTTTCGCAGTAAACTAAGGGATAAAATATTCAGATACAGGAAGCCCAGTTCTGAAATAAAGTCCACATCAATTTCAATCAGCCTGTCCTGGAGCTGGTTGAAGACAAGCCTCATCAAATCCATCTCCGGCGCAGTATCAAACAGTTTTAAGCTGTGGATCGCTTTCTCAGCTTCGTCCCATGTTTGGGATGCCTCGACCTCGGCGCTGGTCATCACCGCCGTCAGGATCTCGCTCACGAGCAGTTTGCCGTCCCGCTGGTCGATCTCATCCCTGAGTTGGGTGAGCATCTTCTTTTTGTCCCGTATCGGAAAAATGTCGCAGTTATCGTCGCATTCAATCGCAATAATCTCTGCAATGCACTCCCGCCAGACGGCATATCCGGCGTTGATCATGCCGTCTTCCTCGTTGGAATGCGCATAGCCTTCACAGTATTCGTCATAAAAGCTTTTCCCATCCAGTTCATGATGGACGCAGTAAATGTGCGCCAGCTCATGCAGGAAGATATGAAGCAGCTCAACAGGATGGTAGGGTATGTCCGTGCGGAGCAGGATGCCGTCCTTACCTCCGTTGTCCATCCCGATAAAGGAGGATGCCCGGAAATCGAAGTAGCCTTCCTCCTGATACCGGTCTTTTAGCCGGTAAGGGAAATACTGAGCGCAGAACTGCTCAAAGATTTCTTCCTGATCGTCGGTCATAAAGCAGGTAAGGATGACATTATCGCGGGAAAAGTCTGCATCCATCTTGTCGTTAAAAATCTCTATGGCACGGGCAAGATAGGAGTCATAGTTCAAATCGTTCGTCGCCTCCCTCTAAAGTCTTCATTTCAGGAAGTCGCTCCTATGTTCAATGCGCCGGAGATCATATCCGCTTTCCGCCAAGTGGGCAATTTTCAAGGCAACCAAATTGATGTCTGTTCCCATTGCCCGTGCAATCTGCTCGGATGTATAGCCATAGTCATAGATGTACTCAAGAATCTCATCGGTGTCGAGCAGGATTTCGGCGGCAACGATGTTCGCCTCATACTCCGGCTTCGTGGTCATGTCATATAACATGAACTCCTGTATTGCGCTTCCTTTTGCCAGATGGCGGTGCAACTGGTCATGCCCAAGCTCATGAGCACAGACAATCCGCTGCATCCGCCCGCTCAGGTTTTCGTTTATGAAAATAAAACGGCTGCGCTTGATCACCCGGTACATCCCTTTCAGAGGGCCGAAGTTCTCACAGAACAGGACCTCAATGCCAAGCTGCCGTGCTATGCTAAACGGATCTCGTGTCCCGCAGCATTTCACAAGCCTGCTGCCGACCTTCGAGAGATTTTCAGCATTCATCGTCTCACCTCCCGCTGATGGAGGCATCGCAAACAGCGAAACACCTTACTGTTTGCTCGTCCCCTTACGGTATTTCTTCGGAGTGTATTTCTTGTTTTTCGCTTTGGCGATCCAGTAAGCATCGTTCAACGCTTTCATCGCGCCATCGAGCGCTTCATCACTGAGCCGCCCACCGGCAAACATACCGGTCACTTCACTGACAAGCTCGTCAATATCTCTGGCTGCTTTGGAGCCGCCCTGTTCATGAGCCGCTACCACCAGCAACCCATTTTGCCCAAGCAGATACTCCGGCGTGGTATTCAACGCTTTCGCCAACTTTTCCACAATATCAAGCTTTGTCGGTTTGCGAGTGCCAAGCTCATAGTGCTGGATGGTTCTCGGTGTCACAGATACTTTTTCGGCGAGCTGCACTTGCGTAAGGTTCGCTTCCAACCTTTTCTCCTTCAGCTTATCCTTGAAACTCATAAGGCACCTCTTTCTAAAAACAATTATGGACACGAACAGAAATTTCGCAAAAGGCATTGACATGAAATATCTGTTCATGCTATGCTGTTATCAACGCGAACGCCCCGTTCGTGATTATGATACCACACGAACAGTGTGTATGTCAACAGGAATACGGAAGTTATGCCCGGTTTTGCGTAACTTTTAGAGCACATGGAGGTAGGCTATGACGAACACACATTGCCGAAAGGCGTATGTCTCGGTCAACTTGGATGTTGACGAAGAAGGAGTATGTCATCCTCGGTTTATCCGTTGGGAAAACGGCCTGATCTTTCAGATTGACCAAATCCTGTACAAATGCCGTGCAGCTTCTAAAAAAGTTGGAGGCGGTGGTATTCGTTATACTGTGATGATCCGTGGGAGGGAATCGTACCTCTTTCAGGAGGGAACAAAATGGTTTGTAGAAGCAAAGGAGGGAGCCAGATGATTTTATCGCACAAAGAGATTGAAGAAATCGCTGCGGCGGTCACAAAAGATTTTAACGAGTTCTTTTTCGGACCCGATACGGATGGGAGGCGATTGCCTCGCGGTACGCCGATTGACCAGTTTGCCCGCGAATATCTCGGCCTGAATGTTTCGTTCGCTTATCTGTCTGAGGACGGAAGCATCTGCGGACTGACCGCTTACACCGATACCGAGTACATCGTGGAGGACAGAGGCTTTCAGCGAAAAATCCCGCTGCACCGAAACGAAGTCCTGATGGACAGGAACTTTATCGAGCCTTCACAGATTCGCAAGCTCTGCGGGAAACGGCGGTTTACACTCGCCCATGAGTGCGCCCATCAAATCTTGTTCCAGATGGAGACAGACAAAATCCGGGAAGCTTGTCGGCGGAAATACTCCGCCCGGACAGCCTATTCGCTCCGGGAGCTAAAGACCCGCGAGGACTGGAATGAATGGCAAGCCAATGTCTTAGGCGCGGCCATCCTGATGCCCCAACGGGAAATTGATCTTGCCGTTGCGTACTATGCCAGAGGCCGGAAACTCGTCAGCTATGATGGAACCTATGCCTATTGGGATAAGGTTGCCCTTGATATGATCTGCCAGCAGTTCGGCGTTTCCAAGACAGCCGCAGTCATCCGGCTGAGACAGCTCGGCCACTTGGAAACACGGCCATACAGCGAGTATAACGATCCTGTGGAGGTGTGGGCATGAAGAAAAACATTCGTGTCTCAGAGCCTTCACCGGAGATGCAGGAGAAAATCCGCAGGGCGCGATGCGCCATTGTCAACCAGAAGATGCGCATGGTGAAATGCCCATATTGTGGGCATAACGCTATCGCTGTATTCGAGGATTCCCGTGGTCACATACAGGCCAAGTGCAAAGCCTGTGGCCGGGAAACCGTATTTGATGTGATCAACATGAGACGGTTATACCTCCGCCTTCACAGAAGGTAAGGAGATAACAAATACAATTCAATATTTTATAGCTGTGCTGTGGAGCCGCTGATTGGTGAGTCTTCCTAATGCCGCATGAACAGAGTTTTCTAAGCTCTGTTTTATCGGTATGGGAAGATCAGCTCACCGTCATGCGGCTCTTTTTTAGTCTTGTCCATCCGCTGCTCCGAGCCAGCGGAAAGGACAAGACAATGAAAAGAATCCCCAAAACACCCATCGAGTTCGATTACGACCTCTGGATTTCCGAGGATGGCAAGTGCATGGTGCGCGTGAAGGCCACCGGCGAGACTACGGAGGTTGACCGCGAGGTCATGAAAGCACTCCGCAATGAGGAAAAGAAGCTCCGTCGCTCCTACGATACCGGGGGAGCATCTGACAGCGAAGACAGCGAGGAAACGCAGCCTTCCACTGTGCTGTCGCTGGACGCTGTGCCGGAAGATGATGTAAAGGCATCCGCATGGCTGGAGTCCCCGGAAAAGATGGAGAAAGACATCATCACCGGCTTGCTCGAACAGGAATTTATCCGCAGCCTGACTAAGCCGCAGCTTGATGTGTACATGAATTGTATGCGCGGCAACATGAGTATGCTGTCGTATGCCAAGCAGAACGGCCTTTCGTTTTCCACTGTCAAAGACACGCGGGATGCGATCAGAAAAAAATTCAAAAAAATTTTTTGAGAGACCCGCTAATTCGCTCAAAAAATGTCCGTTGTAAAGTGAAGGGGTCAATCAAGACCGGCTTCACAGTACCTTGAAAACAGAATATCCAGTGCTGCGGATCTTTCCTCTTTTCTCGAAGCGACTTGCCTTCTGCCGCCAAGACCTTCCTCACGGAAGCGAGCGATCAACAGAGAGGCTAAACTGCCGTGTGGTGCGGTTGTTCGCCATGATGGAGAAGTTGGGTATAATGATACTTCCGTTCCCGGATTGCCGGGGGCGGCTCGGAGCGTTCCTCGGAGGGGTGAGAGTCCCATGATACCGATTAACCGTTGGTAGTCCGTAGCATTCCCGGAGCCGCGAGGCTCTTCTGGCAGGGGTGCGAGCTGCAAATATGCCGGATCACGAAACAAACCAATTAGCTACATTCAGCATACAAGTTTTCAGGATGAAAACTATGTGGCGGAGTGTCCCTAACCGGCGCTCCGCCATATCCTTTTGTCCTGAATACAATTCACATCATTAGGGAGGTGTTTGTAATATGATGAGCGTAGAAACCATGAGAAGCATCAACCCGAAGACGGTTGACCGCAGTACCCTTGTCCAGCGGGACAGCATCCGGCTTGAGCCTGCGGCTGCGCAGGATGACCGGCTGCGGGATTTTATCCGACAGATCAGAAACCCGTATTGCTATCTGGACGGGAAGACCGTCGTGAAGATCAGCTTCTCGAAGACAGACACCACCTTGGAGGACTGTCTTGAACATTATCTCAGAGGACTTTGATTATGAACAAACTGAATCTTTTCGCCCGGTTCTATGGACAAGCGATTGAGCCTGTGATACAATGAAGTCAGGTCAAAAAAGAATACATGGACTAAGCCGCTGCCCTTGAGGGTCATGTGGCTTTATCGTGTTTTCCTCATACAAGAAGCAGAAGCCTTCGTCTTTCTGATTTGATGTATCACACCAAACAGAAAACGGAGGTTATTTTTATGCCCGGAAAAGTTTACCGGACGGCGATTTACTGCCGCCTGTCCCGTGAAGACGGGGACAAAGTTGAAAGCAACTCCATCGCAAGCCAAAGAGCCATTTGCGAGGACTACATTGCACGGCATGACGATCTGGAAATCGTCTGCGAGCCGTTCGTTGACGATGGTTATAGCGGCGTTTCCTTCAATCGTCCAAACTTCAAAAAGCTCGAAGACGCAATCCGCAAAGGCGCGATTGACTGCATCGTAGTCAAAGACCTCAGCCGCTTTTCGAGAAACTACATCGACGGCGGTCGGTATCTGGAAAAGATATTCCCGCAGCTCGGCATCCGCTTTATCGCGGTCAACGACGCTTACGACAGCCTGACCGGCGATCCGCAGTCGGATTCCTTTGTCATCCCTTTCAAAAACCTCATCAACGACTCCTACTGCAAGGATATTTCCATGAAAATCCGATCCAGTTTGGAGGTCAAGCAAAAGAACGGTGAGTTCGTCGGGGCGTTCGCTCCCTATGGCTACAAAAAATCGCCGGATAACAAAAACCAACTCATCGTCGATGAAGCCGTCAGCGAGTATGTGCAGATGATCTTTGCCATGTACAAGGACGGCTTTTCCATCGGTCGCATTGCCGCGAGGCTGAATCAGATGGGTGTGCTTTCCCCTATGGAGTATAAGCACTCGGCGGGGGTGAAGTTCGATACCGTCTTCAAGACCGGCGACACTGCAAAGTGGACTTACAAGGCTGTCCAGCGTATCCTCACCAATGAGGTATATATCGGTGTCCTTGCCCAAGGCAAGCGCGGTACGCCAAACTACAAGGTGCGCGTTGTGCAGCCGAAAGACGAAACCGAGTGGGTCAAAGTCGAGGGTGCGCACGAAGCGCTTGTTTCCTATGAGGATTTCATGGCCGTCAAGACTATGATGAAGCGGGATATGCGCTGCTCGCCTGATCAGGACGAGGCACACCTGTTTTCCGGCTTCCTGTTCTGCGGAGACTGCCAGCAGTCTATGACACGTAAGACCGTCCCGTCGAAGACAAAGAAATACATCTACTATGTCTGCTCGACGAACAAACATAGCCGGACCTGCAGCCCGCACAGCATCAGTGCAAAAGAGGTTGAGGAAAAGGTGTTCCGTGCCATCCATGACCAGATCGAACTTGTGGTCAATTTAGAAAAGGCGCTTGAGATGATTGAGAGGCTTCCTTCCCAGAATCGCAAAGCGTTCAACTACGAGGCGCAGCTTGCGAAGCTCGAAGAAGAGATTGAGCGGTATCAAAAGCTCAAGCTCCGGCTCTACGAAGACCTCTCGGATGGGATCATCGACAAGTCGGAATACTTTGAGTTCCGCAACAGCTACACCAAGATCATCGAGGAAAAGCAGGAAGCCCTTCTCCGCGTGAAAAAGGAAATGAAGCAGTCGGTTACAACCGGGGCTACGGAACGGAATTGGGTCACACTCTTCAAGCAATATGAAAACATTGAAGAACTGAACCGCCGCGTCCTTATGGCGCTGGTTGACCGCATCCTGATTTATGAGGATCACGCAATCGAGATTGTCTTCAAGTACAAAGACGAGTATCAGCAGACACTTGAATATGTTCTCGGCTATGCCGATGAACTTGCCATTGCCGGATAAAGGAGGGATGAGCGTATGGCACGAAAAAGCAGAAAAATCGCAGCCGCAGAGCCGGTTTGCGAAGCAGCACCGCTGCAAATCTTCCCGACAGCCATCTATGCCCGTCTTTCCGTGGAGAACAGCGGCAAATCTGAGAAGGTGGATGTCATCACCAACCAGATCGAGATATGCAAGTCCTATATTGCAGGGTGTCCTTACCTTGATCTCGTCGATGTCTATGTGGATAACGGACGGACGGGGACGGTTTTCGATAGGCCGGAGTTCAACCGGCTGATGACCGACATCAAGAGCGGCAGGATTAAATGCCTTGTAGTCCGCGATCTCAGCCGTTTTGGCCGTGACTACATAGAAACCGGCACCTACCTTGAGCGCATCTTCCCGCAGATTGGCTTGCGGTTCATCGCCATCAAGGAACACTATGATAACTTCGATACAGACGGCTCAAACGAGAGCCTGATGATCCCGCTGCAAAACATGATCAACGCCTTGTACTCGAAGGATATTTCCCGGAAAGTCTCAACCGCCTTGAAAGCACAGATGGAGCAAGGAACCTTCCAGAAGCGCAATCTTCCGTATGGCTACCGGTGGAATGAAGACCATACAAACATGGTCATTGACGAAGAGACAGCGCAGTATGTGCGGCTCATGTTCCAGTGGAAAATCGAGGGCTGGTCAATCCCGACGATCCTTAACGAACTTGACCGGCTGGGTGCGCCAAATACAGAGCTGCGGAAACGCCAGAACGGAACCCGCAAAGGCGACGGCTGCTCCTGCAAAGGCTGGTACAGTTCAACGCTGTACGGCATCCTGAGCAATCCGCATTATGTGGGTGATACCGTTCTTGGCCGCTCCATGAAGGCGATCTACAAAGGCATCAAATCCCATAATGTCAAGGACAAGGATAAGTGGATTGTATTCCCGAACACACACGAAGCGCTTATTTCCCGTGAAGACTTCCAGAAGGTGCAGGACATCCTCCAAGCGGCTTCTGAGGCTCGCCAGACGAGTATGCAGAAAACCGAGGAAATCCGGGCAACGCTTGTCAACCTGTTCGAGGGGAAAATCGTCTGCGCTGATTGCGGGAAGAAGATGTACTTCCACCGCAAACGGATCGACAAGGACAAGCGGAAGCGCTGGTATGCCTACTATGAATGCAGTACCTCAGTAGGTCGGCGTTACGAGCACTGTACTTCCCATTACACAAGGCAGGACACGCTTGAAGCGAATGTACTTGCAGCGATCCAGCTTCAAGTCGAAGCAGCGCTTGATTATGACAAGCTGCTGGATAAGCTCAGGGGCAGCGAGGGCGAGAAAAACATCCGCGATCAACAGAATGCCCTCATTACAAGCCTGAATCTGCGGCTCAACGGCGTTTCTAAGAAGCGGACACGCCTCTACGAGGATTATGCCGAGGGACTTCTGGATGAAGCGGAATACTCCTTTGCCAAGAAGAGCTATGACGAACAATACGCTGACCTGTCCCGCCGTCTGGACGAGGCAGTACAGCGTCGGAGCAAGTTCGACGAAGCTATGTCGGTCGATAACAAGTGGATTACCTTGATGAAATCCGTCAGCACGGCAACGCAGCTCTCTCAGGATTTGGTAGACGAGTCTGTTGAATTGGTCAAAGTCCATGAGGGCGGCGCTGTGGAACTGGTCATGAAGTACGGTGACATCTACGAGCTGACCATTCAGAGTATCAAAGAAGTTCAGGAGGCGATGTAAATGAACAAAGACTACACAATCGGCATCTACATCCGCCTCTCTATGGCTGATGAAGATGCCGGCAACGGAAGCAAGGCCGAGAGTGACAGCATCGGCAACCAGCGTATGCTCATCAACCGCTACCTTGACAATCATCCGACGCTTTCCAAATATCCGAGGCTTGAGTTCGCGGATGATGGCTATACCGGGACAAATTTTCATCGTCCTCAGTTCTCGGCGATGATGGAGAAAGTCCGGCACGGGGAGATCAACCTGATCTGCGTCAAAGATTTTTCCCGCTTTTCTCGTGATTACATCGAGACGGGCAATTATCTCGAATGCACTTTCCCGTTCATGGGCGTTCGCTTCATCTCCATCAACGACGGGTATGACAGCGACGATTACAAGGGAACAACCGGCGGTCTTGAGGTTGTCATGCGCAGCATCATCTATGCGGCGTACAGCAAGGATCTCTCGGTCAAAACGACAACGGCCAAAATCCAGATGATGAAGCAGGGCAAGTATGTGGGCGGGTACGCTCCCTACGGCTATGTGCTTCACCCGGAAATCCGCAACAAGCTCAAGCTTGACCCGGAGGCCGCTGAGGTCGTGCGCAGGGTCTTCGATGAAGCCCTTGAAGGAAGGAATACCTCACAGATTGCCCTTAGCTTGAACGATGATAACATCTCGACGCCCGGGCAATATTTCAAAGACAAACATCCTGACAAGAAGAAGTATAGTCGCATGAGCGAAAAGATAAGCTGGACAGCCTCTATGGTCTACAAGATCCTGACGAGTTATGTTTACACTGGGGCAACGGTCGGCCACAAGCGAAAATCCGGCGGCGTAGGTTCTCGGAAAACTATTTCTCAAAAGAAAGAGGACTGGATCATCGTCGAAGGGATGCACGAAGCGATTGTCAGCAAGGAAGAGTTTGAGTTGGCTCAGGCAGTCATCCGGGGCGGTGAGAAGAATCCCAAACGGAATCTGCGCTATTATCCCCTCAAGGGTCTTGTGTGCTGCGGCAACTGCAAACGCGCCCTTACCCGGCGAAAGCTCCGAAATGAGAGCGGATATTTCTATCAGTGTACCCACTCAACACATGACCGCGATACGGATTGTCCGGTTGGTGAAAGATACAGCGAGGCATGGATTGAGGACACTGCTTACAAAGCGATTGGGCAAATGCTCACACTGGTTGAAAAGAAAGCTGTCAAAGAACACGAGATCAGCAAGCGCAGGAAATCTGCCATCTCAGAATGCGCGGATGCAATCCGTGATTTGCAGAAACAGTACGAACAGCTCAAGGCAGTGAAGCTCCGGCTGTATGAGAAATACACTTCCGGCAGCATCACAAAGGCCGAATATCTCAAGCGGAAAGCAGAAACAGACACGAAGATGTCTGAGAATGAAGAAGCAATCCAGCGAGGTCATCAGCGGATGCAGGAGCTTGATTCTGAACATCCCTGTTCGGATGAAAGGCTTGATGCGGTGCTCGGCGAATACCAGAAAGGCGAAGGGCTTACATACGAGCTTGCTCATGCTCTAATCTCCGCTATCTATGTTCATGGGCATGACAGCATCGAAATCGTCTGGAAGTTCAAAGACATCTTTGAGGATGCAGAAATCTAATAGGCTGAATGTTACAAGCCGTTCATGGGTGGTCTTCCACCTATGAACGGCTTGTAAAATCTCAAAAATTTTTTAGTTCCTACTTGACACAAGAAGATATGTCCCGGCTGGGGCGGGATTACCTGCAAGTGGGGCAGTACACAGAGCTGATTTTCCCCAGCATGGGCATCCGCTTTATTGCGGTTAATGACGGTGTGGACAGTCTTTACGGTGATAACGATTTCGCTCCCTTCAAAAATTTGTTCAACGATTTTTACTCTAAGGACACCAGCCGGAAAATCCGGGCAGTCAAGAAAGCGCAGGCGGAGCGCGGGGAGCGCATCGCTACGCGTCCACCCTACGGCTACAGAAAAAGTGAGGACAACCCAAAGCAGATTGTCCCCGATGAATCAGCCGCAGACGTTGTACGGCATATTTTCCGGCTCTGCGCCGAGGGCAGAGGTCCCAGTCAGATTGCCAAGCAGCTGAAAGCGGAGCAGATACTGACACCCACCAATTATTACTATCAGCAGACCGGCGTTGCATTAGTAAATCTGGATACAGAGAGGCCGTATAACTGGAGCAACCGCACGGTTGCCGGAATTCTTGAGAATGTATCTTATCTCGGACACACCATCAATATGCGCTACACTACCATATCCTACAAGAACAAGAAGCAGATCGAGCGCCCGGAATCTGAATGGCTAAAGTTTGAAAACACTCACGAACCACTCATTTCACAGGAGTTATGGGATATCGTTCAGGATATCCGAAAACACAAGAAACGCCCGCCCAAGCAGATGGATACTCCGAACCTGTTCTCTGGCTTAGTCTTCTGCGCCGACTGCGGCGGCACGCTGGTGCTGCACCGGGCGCACACCATGAAGGAAATCCAGAATAACTTCATGTGCTCCACCTACAAAAAGCGAGGCAAAGAGGAATGCAGTTCCCATTACATCCGGGAAATCCAGCTCAAAGCGATTATTCTGGATGACCTCAAGCGAGTCACTCACTACGCCCGGCAGAAAGAAAAGCTGTTTGCGGAGCACATCACCCGCAAGAACTCTGCCGAAACCCGACAGGAGATCACCCGCGTTCAACGAGAGATTGATGCCGCCAAGCGGCGGGACGGCGAGCTCACGGCCCTGTTCAAGCGGCTCTATGAGGACAATGTGCTGGGGCGTATCCCGAATGAACATTTCCGCCTGCTCTCCACTGAGTACACCACGGAACAGACGGAACTACGGGAGAAGCTTCCAAAGTTGGAGCAACGGCTGGAAAGACTCCAACACTCGCTGACCAACGTGGCGCAGTTTATTGACAAGGCCAAGCGGTACAGCGACATCACCGAGCTCACACCGGAAATCCTGCGACTGTTCATCGGGAAGATCGTGGTGGGTGAGAAGTCTCAGAAATACTCCCGCACCGCCGAACAGGAAGTTTGTATTTACTACCGAGACATCGGGCTGATGGACACGCCTGTGGAGCCTCCAGAAGCCCGTGAAGACGAGTTGGATGAAAATGAGGATATCTAGGCAGGCGAAATATTTGACACCACCAGAACCGCTTTAACAGCCGAACCCGAACCCGCCGCATAAGCAGGAAAAGGGGCGGACAGCCTAAACTGTCCGCCCCATCACAGGGATTTATACCCGGTTCACTTTTTGTCCCTATGATACCCCGGCCTTTTCGCCATCACCTTTGGTATTCATAATGATGGTGTTTACCAGCTTCAAAATATCCTTTTCGCTGCGGATATACGCAAAGGGATTGTACCGCACACTTTTCCTGAAATTGATGGTATTGAACACTTTTATCCGGTAGCCGCTTCTTTGGAGCAGTTTCCCGCACTCCACAAGCACCGTGCCTTTCGGGTCCGTTACCACATAGCTCACGGGAAACGCTTTTGAATTGCATTGCATAAGGTTAGGCTTGACGAAAAAGCGGGTTTTGCCGCTGCCGCTGCCGCCGACAACAAGGATATTTTTGTTTCTTGCGTACTTCGGCTGCTTCGGGCGGCTGTTCATCATCAGCCGTTCCGTCTGCGTCAGAATAACGTTGTTTTCAAATACCGGGTCAATGTAGAGCTTTATATCCTCCGGGCCGCCCCATCTTGCAGAGCCGTATTCTATGCCATGACGGTATTTTTTGGCGTTCTTTCCTTTGAAGTAAACCGCCAGGCGAATGATGGCCATACCCGCAATGCCGACACAGAGGTCAAGCAGATGGAGCGAGGGCGCCATGCTTTCAAAGGCAGCGGTGAAGCCTCCGCCCAGGTACAAGATTTTTTCTGACAGGTCCGTACCGGCTGAAAGCCTGAAAGCCTGGCCGATTTTATCAAAGAGCCACAGGAAAAGAAGATAGGGCAGATTCGGGAGAATGATTTTCTTTACGCTCACAGCTCCTGCCCCCGTTCTTTGGTCTTGACTTTTTCCCGCTGCCTTTGCTGCCTTGCTTTCTCCTGTGCCTGGGAGAGCAGCTTTCGGATAGAGGGCTTTTTATCACGGTCAAGGTTCTTTGCGGAAAACTCCTTGAACGCCGCTGTCAAAACGTCTGCGTCCCGTCCTTTGAAAAATACGAGATAGCGGGGCGGCTGGGCTGAAACATCTTTTTTCAGGGCAAAGTCAATGCCGTATTTTTTCGCCGTATGTTCAAAGGCCTTGATATTGTCCTGAGTAATTTCAATGTTGGAAACCCCCGTGTTGTGCTTCATAAGCTGCCGCATGGTCTGTTTGCCTTTATGGAGCTGGGCGCTTTTCTTTTTCTGCGACGCCAGCAGCTTTGCGAGAGCTTTCTGCAAAACGGCGGCGGTCATCTTTGTTGATTGAATAGATATGGCTATGGTTTTTTGAGTAACTTCTTCCTGCAAGGGCTACCTCCTTTCTCCGCTGCCGTACAGGTCATGGTTCACCAGGGCAGAGTAATAATTTCCGATAGTTGCGGGAGCGTTGAACAATGCCGCCAGCAGATATTTCTTGATGTTGCGGACATAAGTTGTGTTAGCCGCCATACAGTCAAGCACATATTGGATATGGCTGCTGTCCAGCTTCAAGAGCCGGGATTTTACCACCTCCACAGGGAAGTCATCCCCGGAAATGCGTATGGTCTGCCTTGCGGAGCAAACCGTCTCCACAAGCAATTCAACAATTTCATCCAGGCGGTCACGGTCAAGTTTACGGTCCATAATGAGAATGTCATAATCAATATTTTCTAAAATGATTTCTCGATATGCCTCTCTCTTATCCATTCCTATCCCATCCGCCGCCTGCGGCTCATAAGGATTTGATACGATAGGATTTGATGGTTCTATACTTGATAAATCAGTCATTGATTTTTGGTTACTTGATTTCTTAGTATTTAATTGTGCGGGATTTTCCTGTTCAGGTTCTCCCAAGATTGGATTATCCAAAACTGGATTTTCCCGTTCAGGTTTTTCCTGTTCAGGCAGCGGCGGTTTAGGCTGTTCCAATATGGTATATTCAATCGTAGTGAGCTGCCCCTTTGGATTGCGGATACGCTCACGGATGATGTAGCCGTGTTCCTCTAATTCCTTTACCGTGGCGCAAATGCTGTCCACGCCATCTCTGCATATTCGAGCAAGGCCTTTTGTGGTGTAATCCCAATTCTCCGGCAGGGAGAGCATGAGGGAGAGAAGCCCCTTTGCTTTAAGGGAAAGCGCCGTATTGCGTAGATGGTGGTTCGCCATTACCGTGTAATCCCTGGTTTTCTCTATGCGGAATACTGCCATTGTTTATCAGCTCCTTTCCGGGCGGCTCCGCATTACAGGGGCTGTTCCCTATGGTCATAGGCAAGATTGCCGGATGACACTCTTGCATGGTTCTTGATTTTAATTTCATGGCGGTCCTGAGAGGCCAATGCCTTTTTGTATCCCTCGTCCGTCAGAAACAAGCGCATACGCTCACCCTTGCAGCCCACAGGGGATTTATGGGAAAGCACATCGAAAACAATCATGTGCCGGGTATCGGGAGCAAAACGCTCCAATTCCATAATGTCGTGCCCTGCCAGCTTAGGGGCGCCGGATTGCTTCCTGGCTTCCTCCAGCAGCTCACCGATGGTTTTTCTTTTGCTCATGTGAAACAACTCCTTTCCTGAAAATGGGCATAAAAAAAGTGACGTTCCTATCTTCCCAAAGGGAATTGATAAACGTCACTTGTGCCGTGCCCTATTAAGTTTTTCATCATTCCTATTCAATGCTGATGTATCGTGCTATAATATCTTTACAATTTATGTCTGGGGTTTCCGTATTCACAAGGATTTCGATAGCATATCAAAGTCTGTTCCGCAGTAGTAAATTGGTAGTAAATTCAGTTTGAAATCCTGGGAATATGCCTGTAAATCAAGGGGTTTCGGGGATAGTCAAGGATTTTATGTTAAAATAAAAACATCCCAAAATATTAGGATGCTTTTAATGTCATATAACTAAATGATTTATTCAAATATGGGTGTGGAAAGATAACGTTCACCGCTATCAGGTAACAGTGCAACTATTACTTTACCCTGGTTTTCCGTTCTTTTGGCCAGCTCCGCAGCAGCGAATACGGCTGCACCTGATGATATCCCTACCAGCAAACCTTCGGTTTTTGCCAGTTGCCGTACCGTTTCATAAGCTTCTTCGTTTTTAACCTGAAATATTTCATCGATTATACTTACATTTAAAATATCCGGTATTATACCGGCCCCAATTCCCTGAAGACCGTGTGGTCCCGGTTTACCTCCCGATAATACTGGTGAATCGTATGGTTCTACTGCTACCACTTTGATTTCCGGATTTTTCGCCTTTAACACTTCCCCTACTCCGGTCAGGGTTCCACCTGTACCAACCCCGGCAACAAATATATCTACTTTACCATCGGTATCATTCCAAATCTCCACTGCGGTAGTTTGCCGGTGAATCTCGGGATTAGCAGGGTTGGCAAACTGTCGGGTCATAAATGAAGGTTTGATTTCCCGGGCCAATTCTTCGGCTT
>Ga0209510_1000167_pt1 | contig 99388 bp, 92 predicted proteins | sample BiotimSIPDNA_FD_185749 | JGI IMG/M metagenome (GOLD analysis project Ga0209510, IMG submission 185749) | Anaerobic biogas reactor microbial communites from Washington, USA - Biogas_R1 time_0 SIP DNA (SPAdes) (version 2) | ecosystem: Engineered > Bioreactor > Anaerobic > Unclassified | place...
AGCGCTGAAAGCATCTAAGCGCGAAGCCAACCTCAAGATGAGTTCTCCCACCCCGCACGCAAGTGACGGGGGTAAGATCCCATCAAGACCAGGTGGTTGATAGGCCGGGTGTGTAAGTGCAGCGATGTATTAAGCTGACCGGTACTAATAGATCGAGGGCTTGACCTAAATTCAATTTCAACGTGAGAGACACTAAAAACTCCTGCTTCTTCTAAACCAAACCTTGTGCAGTTTTGAGAGATCTTGAGCGTTTCACCTGAGCGCAGCGATGAGTGAAATGCCAAAAGCTCAGATGCCGACATAGTCGGCGGAGAGATCTACAGCTCTTAAACAAAAACTTAATACAAAATCAGATTTCCTGGTGACAATAGCGGAGAGGCCACACCCGTTCCCATCCCGAACACGGCAGTTAAGCTCTCCTGCGCCGATGGTACTGCAGTTTACTGTGGGAGAGTAGGTCGTTGCCAGGAATTTTTGTTTTTCTGAATTGACAACGGAAAATGCCTCAAAGGTTTTGGCTTCTAGTCGTATTACTAATTAGAGAATTATACATCGATTATTGACAAGAGCCGTTGGCAATAAATAGAATCATTTCTATCATTTTGTTTACAGTTGTCGGAAACTGTGATTCAATATTGACAGTAGTGAGAAAGGCAAACCTCCCGAAAGGGGGGGACGCAAAACTATGGGTCTAAGGTCTACGGACTATGACTGCCAGGTTGCCGCGCAGAAGGAGAAAAAGAACCTGCCATGCAACCAGCATGAGCGGGTTTTTATGTTTTTCGATCAGATTAAAAGAGCAAGACTAAATTGGTACCCAACTATTGACGAAAGGGTCATAGAGAATTGTGCAGGTGAAAATCCACTCAGAAGCATAAGAAATGAAATAGAAAAGTTTTGAACAATAAGAATTATTTTGGAAATGCGGGTGAGAATGGAATGAAAAAGAGAATTGAGGCCTTGATGTTTTCTTTATGCGCAGGGTTGGCCATGATATCCCAATACATACGTGAACCAAATTATGACAGTGATTTCTTGTGGAGTATAGCTATCGGTAAATGGATTGATTTGCATCATTCTTTTCCGGTGGTCGATAGTTTTTCCTGGACCATCAATGGAAAGGAGTGGATGACTCATGAGTGGGCGTACTCTTACCTGTCTTATCAAATGAATCATGCTTTTAGCAGTCTAGGAATCTATATTCTTAGTTTAATCCCAATGGTATTAACAATATATTTCTTATACCTCATAGCTACACAGTATGATGAAAACAAATCATATGCGTATATCTTGGTGTTTACGCTAGGAATAGTATTATTATATCTGCTGGCGCTGCCTTTCCGCGCTTATATTTATGCCCTTTTGTTTTTTACCATACTCCTTTATCTTCTCTATTTTAAAGATGAACGCAATTTTGATTTTGTATTGTATGCGTTATTGTTTGCCCTATGGGCGAACTTCCAAGTATCAGTTTTTATCGGTTTGGTTGTCCTGGTAGCAGAGATGATTAGACAATTTGTTCTGTATCCGCTTAAGAGATTTAGGGTTCTTGCGATAACTGCGCTGTGTTTTATTTCCACCTTGGTAAATCCCTATGGTTATAAATTGTGGACATATTTTGTTTTCGTCATAAGTACTATGGATGTTACCAAGGCCAGTATATCGGAATGGCAGGCGGCCAATTTCCATGTGACGTGGGTCTTGTTTACATATTTGGGCACCGCAGCGAGTGTGTTATTTCTGCACTATAACAGAGTCTCTAACAAAGCCGATGATCGGGCAAAAGAATGCGCTGGTGAGTTGAAAAAACTACCAGCTAAGGCCGGCAAAATAAAGACTTCTGAACAATATAATAACTTTATCCAGTGGCTAAAAACATTCTTAACCAGGGAAACCTGTCTTATAATTGGGTTTTGGTTTTTCTACATATACGCGTTATATTCGGTGCGGATGTTCGTTTTTTCACTTATATTATGGATTGTGGTGGTTTGCTATTTTGTGGGGAAGATCAGAAGATTAAACTTTGGTGTTAAAACATATTATATACTCCTACTCTTATTTGTGGTTATGACTTTTGCTAATTTAGGCAGTGCAGATTTTAGTGTCAAGGATATCTTTTCTTACAAGAAGAATGTTACCCCCATAGAAGAAGTGGCCTTCCTTAAAGACAACCCTAGTTACTCTCAACGCATCTTCAATGAATACATATTTGGCGGATATCTGATCTTGAATGATATTCCGGTGTTTATTGATGCTAGGGCGGATTCATACATTAAATTTGGTATTATGCAGAAATATATGGATATTACGGGATTAAAGCAAGATCCGCAACCTCTGCTGGATGAATTGGGTGTTGAGAATCTTTTAATAACTGAGGGAGTTCTGAAGAAATATATAGATATCAATCCGCAGTGGCGAATGGTTTTCTCGGGGCCGACAGCATTCATTTATTCAAGGGCAAGCGTCAATCAATAAGTATAAACTGAATACGGGTTAGATCATCTTAGGCCATGTCTAGCTTAAATTGGAGGAGGACGATTCCATGTCCTACCAGGAAGTCTATTATTCGATTGTAGTGCCGTTATTCAATGAGGAACTGGTTATTAATGAGACATACAGAAGACTGAAAGGAATTATGGATTCTTGCGGGAGTCCCTACGAAATCCTCTTGGTTAACGACGGCAGTAAAGACAGGACTGCCGAAATTGCCCGGAATATCTGTCAACGAGATCCTAATATCAAGCTGTTGAACTTTTCAAGAAACTTTGGCCATCAGATAGCCATAACCGCTGGCATGGATCACGCCTGTGGAGATGCTGTGATTGTCATAGATGCCGATTTGCAGGACCCGCCCGAAGTAATACCCAAGATGATTGCCAAATGGAAAGAAGGCTATGAAGTAGTGTATGGACATAGGACAGAGAGGAAAGGCGAGACCGCTTTCAAAAAGCTTTCTGCCACCCTGTTTTACAGGGTGTTGAGAAGCCTTACAGATGTGGACATACCAGTTGATACCGGCGACTTCCGGCTGTTGGATAGAAAGGTGATCGAGGCCCTAAAAATGCTGCCGGAAAAAAACCGTTACGTTAGGGGTATGGTCAGCTGGGTAGGATTCAGGCAAATTGGCGTAGAATACATACGGGATGAGAGGTATGCGGGAGAAACCAAGTATCCTTTCAGGAAGATGCTCAAATTCGCCATCAACGGAATCACTTCTTTTTCCTATAAACCGCTGAGGTTTGCCACCTATGCAGGTTGTTTCGTATCGATGTTAAGCTTTATCTACCTTTTCTATGTCCTGTATGAGCGGATCTTCGTTCCCGGGGCGACTGTGCCAGGTTGGGCCTCGCTAACTGTCACCAGTCTCTTCTTTAACGGCATCGTGCTTATACTGCTGGGAATAATGGGGGAATATATCGGCCGTATATACGATGAGGCCAAGTCCCGGCCACTCTATATATTAGCCAACCGGGAAGGGTTTCAGGATGACTCCACGAAACAATAAACGTGGATGCTCAGGAGAACATAAATATTTGCTCTTCATACTAATGGGGGCAATCTATTTGGCTTTGTTATCCACCTGGTGGGCCAATTCTTTTTCCCATACCGATTTTCCGGCCTACTATCGGGCCGCCAAAATAATAATGGATGATGCGGTACCGGACACGGAAATCTACAGAACTGATGATCTGAACATTGTCCAGTACGGAATCCCTGAAAGCGAAAAGTTTGTAGCCTACCGGTATTCTATGTTCGCCACTTATTTGATTGCCCCCCTAGCTTTCTTTAGTTATGATACCGCCAATGCCATCATGATATTTATCAATATTATTTTGTATCTAACCGCGGTTTTCATGATACTCCGTTTATGCGGGGCGAAGGGTAGGTGGTTGCTTTACCCGTTGCTGTTGTCATTTTGTTGGATGCCGTTCATTGAAAATTTAATATGGAACCAAGTCAACGGCATAATAATTTTTCTTATCGCTATTGCTGTTGTTCTATTACCCAACAATAAATGGGTTACGGCAGGTGTCTGTTTGGCCGTCGCCAGCCTTTTTAAGCCCTTCGTATTACCGATTACTATGGTTTTATGTATCAAAAACTGGAGGATTGGGATCAGTTATTTGGCTTTCTTGGCCGCGGCCTTGTTTTTGTTGCCTGGGACAAGGGAATGGTACATGTCATTCTTGTGGCCGCCCCACACCTACTATTGCTATTCTGCCGTTTACCATCTCCTTGGCGGTATTTGCTTCTGGGTTTACGCAGCCGCGGTTGGTGGATTAACCGCTTTAGTCACTTTTTTCAATAGGACTCAGAATTATGTGGTGGTGACTTCCTTGGCCATGCCGGCTGCATTATTGGCGATGCCGGTCATGGAGGTGCATTTTCCGACCATCTTGATTCTGAGCTTTATCCTTATAATTAGCCGCCGCCCCAGGGTAGCTGTATGTCTTTTAACAGCGATATCATTTGTTCTGATTTACATTGGCAGCAGCACCACCATACTTATTGCCTTGTCCAAACCAGTAGATTATACAGTAACCATGTTGTACTTGGGTGTTTTGGCCCTATGGTTGGCGATGATTAAGATGATAATCGACAGAGGCAAAAATGAAGAAACTACCGCATAATTGGCAGGAACTTAAATCTCTGCTTAGGTTCGGAGTTGTGGGATGTTCGAACACACTGGTGGATTTCGTGGTGTTCACCATTCTCCGGGCAGCGTTTGACATCAATTATCTCTTGTGCCAAGTAGTTGGTTACAGTGCGGGAGTGTTGAATAGTTTCATATTTAATAAGATGTGGACATTTGAGTCGCGAACATCACATTTTCGAACCTCTTTGCAGTTTGCGCGGTTCTTGGTTATCAATCTGTTGTCGCTATCGGTGTCTCTTCTGGGACTCAAGATAATGAGCGACTACTGGAACCTTAATGTCTATGTTGCAAAGGTAGCAATGACTGCCGTTGCACAAGTAATAAATTATTCGGGCTATAGATTCTGGGTTTTTGGGAAAAAGAGCAATTCGGCAGCTTTAGCGGCTGCTGATATTAGTGATTAACGATATCGCTAGGATGTTTTATTAAATGGATGAGAGAAAAAATATTAAGGAAATAATGTTTTCGGACAAAGAACGCATCATACTGTTGTGTTTGACCTTATTGTTATTAATTATCAATATCAGACATGTGGGGTCCATAGAAATCTTTACTGTTCTTGATGATGAATTCGGGTATTGGGGTAATGCTGCTTATTTGGCTGGATTAGACTGGTCGGGGGTTGTGTCTGAGATTCCTTACTATTCCTATGGTTATTCCATATTGTTAGTTCCCCTGTTTTTTATTTTCGAAAATCCAATGCACATGTATAAGGCAGCAATATTTTTGAATGGGATTATGTTAAGTGCAAGCTTTTTACTATGCTACGATATTGCAGGGAAATTAGCCAAGGGCATTGATAAAAGAATTTTCATGGGTGTTGCTTTCTTGATATCCATGTATCCTGCGTATATCGCTTATTCCAGTTTTGCCTGGAGTGAATGTCTGCTGATATTTAACGTCTGGTTGTTAACCTGGTGTTTTACAGATTTGAATGGTACTTCCAGCAACTATAAATTTGGGCTTGTTGGATTTTTCAGTATGTATTCATATATTGTTCATCAACGTGCCCTAGGGGTATTGCTAGCTAGTATTATTGTCATTGTTGCTATGAAGTTGTTAGGTAAGATTAATCTGAAACAAGTCATACTGGTGGCTATCCCGATAATCATATTAGGATTCATACATGTCTATTTAAAAGATAATATTCAAACCCATCTTTGGTTAAATAGTACCGGGCATATGACAAATGATTACCTGGACCAAGCAAGTAAAATAAGCCAGATATTGAGTGTTGATGGACTTCTTGGATTAACCAAGACTTTCCTTGGCCATATTTTCTATATTGGTGCAGCCAGTTACCTGATAGGCTACTTTGGACTAGTTGAATTACTAAGGAAATCGGGCAGGGCATTAATTACTACTATCAGGAATAGAAAAATAGATATGTTAGGGTGCGATCGCTACTTCTCCCTTTACACCTTTCTGTTAATTGCAGTGATTTTCTCACTTTCTATCAATATTGTCTTCATGATAAATCCGTCTAGAATGGACCACATAGTATATGGCAGATATATAGATATGATAATGGGGCCCTTGGTACTATTGGGTTTTGTTGCATTAATGGATAAAAAGGCAGATTGGAATAAAGCATTTGTAATTATTTCAATTGGTTTTATTCTTTTGGCGGCAGCAGTCCACTGGGTTATTGAGACTTCCGGCTTGACATCATTTCATACAATACATGCGGTTGGTCTGTTGTTAATAAATTCTCCTTTAAGTGTTGCCCTGCCTACCCTAACCGCTATTGTAGTCGGGCGACTCATTATCATTTCATTTACCCAAAAGGCCAGTAAAATGATGATAATAAGCTCCGTTATAGTGCCGTTTTGTTTCTTCATGACTGGAGATATTGTTGCCAGGACAGCAGTAGTCAATCAAACTGCTGCGGAAATCATCGGTATTGTAGAATTTATAGAGAATATAGATGAGAACTCGGCGGTTTATTTTTTATGGGATGACCAAGGGAATCCTGCCTATGGACAATGGGACAATCGTAATACCAGGAACAGGCTAATTGCCGACAGCTATCAATTCTTATTGAAAGATATTCCCGTGAAATTGGTTAACAAAAAGGGATTAGAGGGAATAGATGATATGAAATTTCTTTTAACCCCTGATAAAAAATTCTTACCGGATTTAAGAATGAATTATGAGATGTGCATGGATAATCGGTACACTTATTTATTGGTTTCAAAAAAAACGGTTTTGCCAATGGACAAAACCTAATATCGAGTTGGCTACCAGATGATTTATTATGAAGACATAGTTGATGACTGGGCCAAAGGAGTTCCTAATATATGAAGCTAATAATTCAAATACCTTGTTACAATGAGGAAGAGTCTTTGCCGAGGGCTTTTGCGGATCTTCCCAGGCAGATTGAAGGAATTGACTCAATCGAATATCTGATTATCAATGATGGCAGCACTGATGGAACTATTGACGTTGCCCGTGAACTAGGTATTCATCATATAATCTCCTTCAAACAAAACAAGGGTTTAGCGCGGGGTTTTATGGCGGGTATTGATGCTTGCCTGCGTCTGGGTGCTGACATAATCGTAAATACCGATGCTGATAACCAATACAATGGGGAAGACATTAAAAAATTGGTGGAACCTATCTTAAATCATCGATCTGATATCGTCATAGGAGAGCGCCCTATCGCTCAAACAGAACATTTCTCCTGGATGAAAAAGAGATGCCAAAGTATTGGCAGTTTGGCTGTAAGAATAGCATCACAAACAGATGTACCGGATGCTCCCAGTGGGTTCCGGGCTTATTCCCGGGAGGCTGCACTTCACTTAAATGTAATTAATGAATATACATATACACTGGAGACAATTATTCAGGCCGGCCGTAATAAGACTGCTATCACATCAGTCCCAATACGGACGAACCCAGAGATGCGGAAATCACGGTTATTCTCCAGCATGTGGACTTACATAAAGAAATCAGCTTTGGTTATCATCCGTTCCTTTATGATGTATAAACCGCTGCGATTCTTTGGTACCTTAGGACTTCTCTCTATTGCTGCAGGTCTTATTTTGGGAATACGTTTTCTGGTTTATTATTTTACTGGAGCGGGCGCAGGCCATGTCCAGTCTTTAATATTGGTAGCTATATTAACTTTACTAGGAGTGCAATTGATTGTTGCGGGGTTACAAGCCGATATTATTGCTGCGAACAGAAAAATACTAGAGGATATTCAGTATAGAGTCAGAAAAGAAGATTACTACAGCAGTGAAGTCATGAATAAAGGGAACAAATAAATGAATGCAATTCAACCAGAAGGCAACTATTTCAATAAGTATCAGGATAACGGAACGATTATTAATTTAATTATGAAGGGTTACTTCAACCATTTACACCGTGTTCTAGATAGTATTACCTACCAAACCGTATACGAGGCAGGCTGCGGGGAAGGCTATATATCACAGCATGTTTACAGCCACAATTTGGAGAGACAACGAAATGTACGTGTTACCGCCAGTGATATTTCAGAAAAGGTGGTTGGAAGTGCAAAAGCTGATTTCCCTCAAATTAACTTTAAGGTCGAGTCAATTTATGAACTCGGCGAAGATAATGATTCTTACGAGTTGGTCATAGCCAGTGAGGTACTAGAGCATTTAGACAAGCCGGAAGTTGCGCTGAAGGAATTATTCCGAATATCAAAGAGATATGTATACATAAGTGTTCCTAACGAACCAATCTGGCGGGTTGCGAACTTCATGAGGGGCAAATATATAGGGTCTATGGGGAATACACCTGGTCACATAAATCACTGGACCAAAAGGCAAATTATTCAATTAATCGGTGGTTATGGAGACATACTGGAAGTGGCTGCGCCGTTCCCGTGGACGATGGTATTAAGTGAGAAGAAACGATAACCGGACTCGAGAGGAGATATATTTTGAAGCATCGAAAATTCTATAATATGGCTGGGAATATTTTGATGCTTTTATCCTTTGCATTTATCGTCAACAGAATTATTGCATATGGAGTAAATTTTAATAGGATTGACTCTTTTTCTACCTTGATTATTTCGATCGTCTCCGCAGTTATATATGCCATCCTGGTGATAGCCTTGGCAACAATATTCCACTTCCTGCTGAAAATATTTAGCAGCGCTGATATTTCCCCCAAAGACAGCATTTTCATTTACTGTAAATCAAACCTGTACAAATATCTGCCAGGTAACATTTTCCATTATATAGGCAGGAATCAGATAGCTCTCGATAATGAGATCTCACACGGCGGTCCCATAGCTGCAACCATTGCAGAAATGTTACTGCTGACTATTGCCGCATTGATTACGGCAATAGTCTTCGCTGGACAGCATGCCATAAAGTGGTCTTTAGACAACTACTCAGCCCGCCAGGTTATTATTTTTGTTGGTTTGATAGTTATGGTCCTTGCGGTGGGGGTTATTCTGTTTAGCGTCATTTCGAAACGAAAAATGGCTGACGGAAAGATAAAACCGGCAAACCGTATTCGATTTACGGCTGCCATAATATTTATTGTGATGTACATCATTTTCTTCATTCTAAATGGTGTAATGTTCATAGTATTGTTACAGAGCATAGGTGCGGCACTGAGTAATGGTCTTATTTTTCCCGTGATTGGTATGTACACATTATCATGGATGATTGGGTTCATTACCCCTGGGGCGCCCGCAGGATTAGGTATTCGGGAAGCAATAATGAGCGCCTTGCTTTTTGGAGTTGTTGAGGTAGAAGTTGTGATCAGTGCGGTGGTGGTGTATCGGATAATAACAATACTGGGTGACGTTGTTGCGTACATTATTGTTCATCAGTTAGGCAGTAAAGGCATTTATCAAAGGCAAACAGGGTAGGTTTAATCTAGTCCGGCTACCGCTTCTGGGTCTTTTCCGACAAAAAACCTGTCCTCCAGAAAAATATTTGTCAAAAAAATTAGAAAATACTGGACATGTTGTAGAAATTATGGTTAAATACCTTTATACTCTCTTGAACAAAGGCAAACCTACCGAAAGGTGGGGACGCAAAGCTACGGGTCTAAGACCAACAGGGTTATGACGGCCGGGTTGCCAGGAGCGAAAAGGGGATAGTATACCTGCTCGGCAATCCGTCGCAGCAGGTTTTTTATTTTCCAACTGAATAAGTTCGCACTACGGCGGGGCTCTTGCTCCACCGACAAAGGCAAACCTACCAAAAGGTAGGGACGCAAAGCCACGGGTCTAAGACCGATACGGTTATGACAGCCGGGCTGCCGAAGAGGAACATGCGGCTCCCGTCGTTGTTTATTTTTCGGCCCACGAGACGAAGTCCAAAAGACATTATGGCAGGAAAAATATTTTGTGAAAGGGTCAGGTGTTGGAGATGGAACAGGAAAACATGAATGAACTGGTCGGCAATTCTATCCGGAGCTACAAAAGCGGGGACAAAGACGCCTTGAATGATGTATACGACCACCTGGTCCATTTCTGCCTGCGGGTGATATCCAAGACCCGGGGCAAATACATAAATGCCAACGATGAGGAAGCGGCCATTGTGCCCAATGTTATCCTGGACGCGCTCGATAAATACGACCCGGAACAGGGCTCCTTCATGTGTTACCTGGGGCAGGCCATCCGTAATCGCACCATCGACGGACTGCGCCGGGAGAGGAGAAATCCGGCCGCACGCCCCATCAGTCTGGACCCGGATTTCTTCCAGACCTGCAACGAATCCGAATACTTTGAAGACATGATAGATGACATGGCCCGCCGGCACGAACTGGAGACTTATGAGAAGCTGCTGGCCTCGTTCAACTTGAGCATGAACACTTTGGCGGACATATCCCCGCGCCGCCCCAGCACCCGCGAACAGGCCCGCCGGGCCGCCTGGGTTATTGCCCAGGACGGGGAAGCCAGTACCTACCTGCTCAATAAGGGCATGCTGCCCCATAAGATCCTGGAGCAGCGTTTCCACATCACCCGCAGCATCCTGGAAAGATACCGCAAATTCATTATCGCGGTGGTCCTGGTATACGTTTACGATCTGGGCTATATCAAACCCTATGTGACGCCGGCGTTTAAGGAAGAATCGCTCTGGTACGGGCAAGAGGCCATGCGGGCGTAAGAGTTCACAGTTTTCCAGCCAGAAAAACATTGGCCCCCGGGTGAAGGTGATCTTTCCTCCTTCTACCCGGGGACCTTCCATTTCTATAAGCAATTTGGCTGAGCCGAATCTAGTCGATATTTATCTTGGCCTTAGCGGTGGTGGTGGGCTCGGCCTTGGGCATGTTGACCTTCAATACTCCGTCTTTGTACTCGGCGGTTATCTCGTTTTCCTTGATACCCTCCACCCGGTAACGGCGGGAAACCTCACCATAGAAACGTTCCCGTTTGAGGTAGTTTTCCTTCTCTTCCTTCTTCTCTTCTTCCTGCTTGGCCGAAACCATCAGGCGGCCATCGGACCACTCCACGCTGATGTTCTCCTTCTTGAAGCCTGGCATCTCCGCCTCCAGGACGAAAGCGGTGTCGGTCTCCTTCAGGTCGGAACGGATGCCGCCGGTATCAGTGAGCCAGCCTTTTTCGAACAGGTCGTTGAAGCTGAGCGCTCCGCGGAAGAAATCGAACGGGGTCAGGGCATGATACTTACGGGGATAATTACTCATACACATCTCTCCTTCCAAATATGAAAGCAACATGATATGATACAACTCTATTATATTACAACTTTTCCCAAGCCGGCAAAAATAATACCCGCTTGCGTTAACGTTATGGTGATGTATTGCCCCCATGTTTCTTACAATGAATAGGAAGAGGGATAGAGGTGAGTCAGTGCTGAACACGATAAACGACCTCATCAGCTTTTGGGCGGCTCTTGATCTGCAGGCGCAAGCCTGGGCCGGCAGCGTTCATACTCCGTTGGGCATCAAGTGTCTCAACCTGGTTACCTATACCGGGTCATCGGTGGCATTTCTGATCCTCACCCTGATTATCTCCTTTTATCTGCTCTCCAAGCAGAAGATCTACGAGGCGATCTTCTTAAATGTCAGCCTGTTTGCGGCCTGGTGGATAATGAGTCTTCTCAAGAACGTGTTTGAACGCAGCCGCCCGGCCGGGGAGGCCCTGACCATAGCCTCCGGATTCAGCCTGCCCAGCGGACACGCCATGGTGTCCATGGCCTTCTATGGTTTCCTGGCGGGCCTGCTGCTGCGGCAAAAGAACAGCTCCCGTGCACGCTGGGGAGCCGCCTTGCTGTTTATATGGGTTCTCCTGATCGGATTCAGCCGCATCTACCTGAATGTGCATTATCTGAGCGACGTTTTAGCCGGGTTTATTTTTGGATTCATCTGCATGATACTGAGTCTGGCCGGGATGGATAGAGTCCAACGCTGGTGATCAGCGCCCGCCCCGCCTGCGCTTGCCGGATTTCCGCTCTTGGCGGGAGTCCTCGGAGAATATACGCTGGTTTCTATCCTGCTGGGCTTTTCCCCCAACAAATTGAGTCTCCATGCCCCGCGCTACCACCAGGGTATTGCCTTCGTTGTAGGTTAGGGCCACCGGCTGGTCTGATTCCCCGAAGACGATCAGGTAGCCGTTTTCCCGGATCGAAGGGTCCTCCTTGAGCATCTTCCGGATCTCCGATTTCAGCACCGCGAACCCGCTGCTATGACGGCCTTTGCCATGGTTGATGACCAGCACATCCACCCCGTGGTCGATAGCCCAGCGAATATTTTTATAGGTCTTCTCCCGGGCTTCAGCTGCATTCAAGCCATGCAGATCCAGGGTCTCAATCTTCACACAATCATTCTCCCTGCCGGGAAACCGGCGCAGTTTACCCGTTAATTCTAGCATATTCAACCCGGTCCATAAATCCTCTGCAGCGCTGTCGTTGCAGCCCTTCCCTCTTGTGATATAATCCTTCCATAGGGGGGATTGGCAGTGCAGATGAAGGATGTCAAAGTCCTGTATAACGAGCAGCAGATTCGGGAGCGCATTGGGCAGCTCGGACGCCAGATCAGCGCCGACTACGGTGGGCAGGAAGTACTGGTGGTGGGGATTCTCAAGGGCGCCTTTATATTTATGGCCGATCTGGTCCGGGAAATGCAGCTGCCGGTGAAGATCGATTTCCTGCAGGTTTCCAGTTACGGAAGGTCAACTGTTTCTTCTGGTGAGGTTCATATACTGAAGGACCTGGACGATGCTATCGAAGGCAAACACGTGCTGATCGTGGAAGATATTATCGATACCGGGATAACCCTCAGCCACATCTGTGAGATCCTGGGGACCAGGAATCCGGCCAGCTTGAAAATGTGCTGCCTGCTGGACAAGCCCTCGCGCCGCCAGGTCTCCACCGTCCGGCCCGACTACGTCGGCTTCTCAATCGATGATCATTTTGTGGTGGGCTGGGGACTGGATTATGCCCAGCAATACCGCCACCTGCCGGTGATCGGGATACTCGATCAATCAGTCTATACGAATTAGGAGATGGATGATGGAAAAAGAATTAGTTCTGGTCCTCGATTTCGGCGGCCAATATAATCAGTTGATAGCCCGGCGGGTCCGGGAGCTGTCGGTTTTCAGCGAGATGGTCCCCTATGATATCACCCTGGAGGAGATCAAGAGTCGCCAGCCGTCGGCTATTATCTTAACCGGGGGACCGGCCAGCGTGCATGCCAAGGATGCTCCCGCCTGTGATCCGGGCATATTCAAGCTGGGTATCCCGGTATTGGGGATCTGCTACGGCATGCAGTTGATGGCTCGAGAACTGGGCGGGGTGGTAAAGCCCAGCGAATTGAGAGAATACGGCCGCACTGAACTGGAGCTGGCCGGGGATGACCTGCTGTTCAAGGGCATCGCGCCCCACACCCAGGTATGGATGAGTCATGGCGATCGTATCGAATCCATCCCGCCGGGGTTTCAGGTAACCGCGGTGACTGGCAATTGTCCCATTGCAGCCATGTGCCAACCGGGCTCCAGGATGTATGGGGTCCAGTTCCACCCTGAGGTGAAGCATACCTTGGAGGGCCAGCAGATACTTAAGAACTTCCTGTTTGAAGTGGCCGGACTGAGAGGCGATTGGGATCTAAGTGACTATATCGAGGAGATGGTCGAGGAGATCAGGAACCGGGTGGGCGACAAACGGGTGCTATGCGGCCTCAGCGGCGGGGTGGATTCCTCGGTGGCGGCGATGATGGTCCACCGAGCCATCGGCGACCAGCTGGTGTGCGTATATGTCGACACCGGCCTGATGCGCAAGGGCGAGACCGAGTCGCTGATCGAAACCTTCAAGAACCAGGCACATATCAACCTGGTGGCGGTCGATGCCAAGGAGCGTTTCCTGGGCAAACTGGCCGGAGTAAAGGATCCTGAACAAAAGCGCAAGATAATCGGCGAGGAATTTATCCGGGTATTCGAGGAAGAAGCCCAGAAACTGGGTCAGATAGATTACCTGGTGCAGGGCACCATTTATCCCGATGTAGTTGAGAGCGGCACCAAGACCGCCCAGACCATCAAGAGCCATCACAACGTGGGGGGACTGCCGGAGGACATGCAGTTTGAACTGATCGAGCCGCTGCGCTGGCTGTTCAAGGACGAGGTCCGGGTAATTGGTGAGAAATTGGGCATCGACGAGGAGATCGTCTGGCGCCAGCCCTTCCCCGGGCCAGGCCTGGGAGTCAGGGTACTGGAGGAGGTAACCCCCGAGAAGGTCCGCATCCTGCAGGATGCTGATTATATAGTACGGGATGAGATCAAGAAGGCAGGCCTGAACAAGTCGATATGGCAGGCCTTTGCGGTTCTGCCCCCGGTGAGGAGCGTGGGGGTGATGGGCGATGCCCGCACCTATGCCTATCCGATTATCATCCGGGCAGTGGTCAGCGATGATGCCATGACCGCCGAGTGGGCCCAGCTGCCTTATGAACTGCTGGATATCATGGCCCGGCGGATTGTCAACGAGGTCCGGGGCGTAAACCGGGTAGCCTATGACATCACCAGCAAGCCCCCGGGCACCATCGAGTGGGAATAGGACTGTAATCAGCGCGCTCTCTGAGGCTTTTGACGGGAGGAAGGGAAATGTCGGGTATTATTGAATCGGTGCGCCAGCAGCTGGTTGAAAATGTTGACCCAAAGACCCAGGAGAGCGGCAAGAGATTCTTCAAGGAAGAAATCAAGCTATATGGTGTCAAGACCGCAACTGTGACTAAGATAGGTAAACAGGCTTACAAGCTGATCGCAGGACTGCCCAAAAGAGAGGTATTTGACTTGTGTGAGGAACTATGGCAGTCAGGTATGATGGAGGAGTCCTTTATCGCCTGCAATTGGGCTTATGCAGTCCGCGACAGGTTCACTGAAGATGATTTCGCAGTATTTGAAAAATGGGTCAATGAATATGTCAGCAACTGGGCATCCTGCGACACGCTATGTAATCACACCATAGGGGCATTCCTGGAGCTGTATCCGCATTATGCCGAGAGGCTGAAGGAATGGGCCGGTTCACAGAACAGATGGGTCAGGCGGGCTGCCGCCGTGTCTTTTATACTTCCGGCTAGAAAAGGTCGATTCAAAGTCGAAATCTTTGCGATCGCGGAAAGATTGCTGTTGGATTCCGATGATTTGGTCCAGAAGGGTTATGGATGGATGCTGAAATCTCTCGCCGAGGCTTACCAGGATGATGTTTACCGGTATGTGCTTGGCAAGAGAGCGGTCATGCCCAGGACAGCGCTGCGATATGCCATAGAAAAGATGCCGGAGGAGAAGAGGCGGGAGGCGATGAAGAGGGTATAATGTAGCAAAATCGAGGTTTGAACCCGGCCTCAAAATAAAGTCTGACAGAGGTGTCGAAATCCATTTATTTCTAGACAATAATTCGTATTTATGTTTAAATAGAAAAAGATTCTTAAAAGGGCAAACTCGTTGAAAGACGGGGACGCAAAGCCATGGGTCTAAGGCCGTCGGGCTATGACCGCCAGGTTGCTGGGATAGTGAAGTCAGTATCCTGATAACCTGCTTTGCAGTCTGCAAGAGCAGGTTTTTATATTTTTTGACCCTGGTTATATTTTCCACACTGCCACGATGATGTTGACGTTGGAGGGTTGAGGATGGGGAAAAAGCCACTCGAATTCGCACCGCCGGAAGGGCGCAAGGATTTTGAAAACCTCAGTGTAGAATACCGGATGAAGTTGATCGCCTACCAGGATGAGATTTTCCGGGCCAAAAAGAAGCTGCAAGAGTCGGATATCCGGATGACCGAACTGCAAAAAAAGCTGGACAACTACCTGCGCAACAAAGAAAATCAGCTGGCCGAGGTTATGTTTACTGCTCATACCAACGCCCAGCGGATTGAAGCCCAGGCCCGCTCCCAAATCCAGTATTACCTGGACGAGATGGAGTTGGAACTGCAGCGTAAGATGCGCGAGATTGAGATCGTCGAAGAGAAGACCCGCCAGTTTGACCAGGCTATAGTGACTCCCTCAGAGCCGCTGGTTGATGCCGAACCGCCTTCGCGTTTGAAGGTAGTTGAAGGAGGCGGGGGAGAAACCGAACCCACCCGCAAGATTGAGAAACTGGACATCAAACCGGAGCAAGCCCTGCCTACCGCCCAAAAGAAAATGAAGGTGTCCACTAAGAAAACCAAGCCTTCACAGCCTCGGGAAGTGGTCGATAAGGTTGTGCCCCCGGCCAAGCTGCCCAGAGTACCGGCCCAGGATGCCGAGATCAAGCAGGCAGAGCCGGAGAAACCTCTAGTGACAGCTGCAATCGTCGATGCGCCAGCAGAACCAGTTGCAGCCGAGGAAGCCGCAGCGACCCCGGTAATGTTGGCAGAGGACCTGGATGCGGTCGATGTGATGGCCACTGACTTGGAATCTCCCGCTGCAGTCGAGCCGCCTGTAGCGGAAGCACCGCAGGAAGAACCTTTGCCGGAGAAAGCACTGGATGAAACCCGCGCGCCTGAGGCCGCGGAAGATACCTTTGCAGAGGCTGCTGTTGACGAGTCTGTTGAAGAGATTCTGGAAGAGACTGTTGTTGACGAGGCTCTTGAAGAAACTGTAGAAGAGATTCTGGAAGAGACTGTTGAAGAGTCTTTTATGGAAGAAACCGAGCCCGAACCGGAGCTGCAGGCTGAACTCGAACCGGAACCAGAGCCGGAACCAGAGCAGATATTGGTCCCGCCAGCCGCTAAGCAGGTGGAGATAAATGAACGGATGCAGCTGGACGCATTCATCGATGTTCGCTATTTCAATGACATCACCGGGACCAAAGAACTGTACCATCATGCCCTGCAGATCACTATCGAGGTGGACGTCCCGGCGGATAATTACTCGGTTCGCTATACCAAGGTGTCCTCGGATGTGGTTTCCACTCTCATGAAGTACGACAATGTGGTCTTAAACGATCTTTTCCCGTTTAATTTCATTGCCCCCAATCCTAATAGTATCGCCACTTATTTCTTCAATCTGCTGGATGATATGCTGCAGATTATGGATCTCCGTCTGCACAAGATGACCATGACTGAATTCCCGGACATGTGCATCGTAGTGGACCAACGCAACACTGCTTTCGACAATATGCTGCACAAAGGCGACGATTTGTTCGAGGACATCCGCAATTCGCTGCCAGCCTGCGTGGAAGCCGAGCCGAGGGAGAGTTCGCCGATCAAGGGCACTTTAAGCAAATTGCTTAAGAAGAGGATATAAGCCTGCCCTGTAAGTAATTGGCCGAGCTGGTAATAACAGCTCGACATTCAGTGGAAAATGCTATAATCTTAAACTGTGACAAAAGCAAACTCGTCGAAAGGCGAGGACGCAAAGCTATGGGTCTAAGACCGCGAGGTTATGACTGCCAGGTTGCCGGTACGATAGGAAATGATCGCCTGCTATGCAACCTGCAATTAGCAGGCTTTTTTTACCCATATGGATACGATTGGGAAAGCCGGCGGTTTGCCATTTGATCAATTATGAATAAGAAAGAAGGGCGAATGTAATGGGTATTCCGATGTTTGGAAACAATCCCCGGGAATTAAAGACAGAAGAGGATGACGGCGGATTGGAGCAGGTTACCCAATCCGAGGTTCTCAAGACGGAAATCATCATGGCCCGGAAAAAACTGCAGGAAGCCGAGGCCAGGATGGTGGAATTGCAGAAAAAGCTGGACGAATATGTGAACAAGGAACGGCAAATTGCGGAGATCATGATCGTCGCCCAGATCAATGCCCAGCGGACCGAAGCCCAGGCCCGGGCCAAAGCTGAAGTGCTGCTGCAGGAGAAGGAAGAAGAATTGCGGCTCAAACAGCAGGAACTGGAGCTCCTGAAGCTGAAAGCCCAGCAGTTCAAAGAGGACATCCTGGACCGCCTGGACCAATATAAAGCCAACGTGGAGAAGATGGTCGAAAGTGCCGAGAGCGAATCTTTCGCACCCACTCTGGTGGCCAGAGACAGAAGAACTTACACCAAATAATGGATGGATCAATGCTGCAACAAGGGGCGAAGGATATGGAAAACAGCCATCCGCTTGATGGCCAGACGCGTGATAAGAACGTTATAAATGCCATGACCGCCGAACTGCAAAACATCCTCAACCGACATCAGCTGGTCATGCAGAGATTAGAAGAATTAGCCGCCCAGATCGGCATATTTGAAAAAAGGCAGGAATACGTCCAGGCCGCTCTGGAGGAGAGCCGCCGCATAGCCGCGGAGATCAGCAGCGATGCCCTCCAGAGGGTTAATACGGTGATGAGTAACGCCCAGAAGGTAATCGATCCCCAGCAGTCGGAGATAGCCCGCCTGGAAGCCCAGATCGCAGAACTTAAGCAGGACCTGGCCGAGCGGCCGCCAGAGGAGATAACACCCCCCCTCTCCCCGCCTTTGACAGTGGCTCAGCTGCCCGAATTCGAACTTGCCGCGACTGAAGCATTGGATTCGGATCTGACCGGACCGTACCGGAGTCGCGATGACCAACGGCATTCTGCTCTCAGACCGACGGGTAAGATTAGTGTGCTGGAAATACACCCGGAGAATAACCATGCCGGGGATTTGGGAGGCGCAGATACGAAAAACGAGGCCGGTGCACAGGCCGCCCATAGCGATCTCAACATCGCATCCCCGACGATGGATACATATATCAAGCCTCTATCAGTTGACAAACAGTACATATTAGAAACAGAAGCAGCAATGATTCACCACAGGGAGTTTTCCCTACGTGAGCCCGAGGATGTAGAGATTTTCGCAAAGTTGGAGACGGGCAGCAAAGGTGATAAGCCAGTAGACAATAACCTTTCAATCATGGCGGAGAGGGATTCCTCCAGGCCGGAAAGCTTTGCAACCAAGCCGGACCAATCCACGCCGGAGGAGCAACCGGAGTTGGAGTTGAACCTGCCCCCGATGTCGGTTATTACCAGTGAGCGTACCGAGCTCGCACAAACCGCTAGTAAGAGTGTGGAATTTATCGAGGAAAGGGAGAACTCCAGCATCATGCACCTGGATGTATTCCTGGATGCGCGCCATTATCACTTCGTGGATCCCTGGAATAAACAGGATCACCGGCATCGCTGGCAGGTGAAGGTGCAGGTTGAGGTTCCCAGAGATCAGGAAATTGCCTACAGCCAGCTGTTGTCGGCAGTAAACTCCACTCTGCTCAAGTATGATGATGTTCTGCTTAATGAGACGTTCCCCTTCGACCATATCGATCCTAGTCATGAAAACGTAGCCGGCTATTTTTTCAATTGCCTGGAAGACATGGTGGCGGCTAAAGGGCTGCGGTTGGTGGAGGTCGGCCTGTGGGAGAAACAGAACCTGGTGCTGCAGGTGCATGCCCGTAATGGGGACATCGATGCGCAGCTGCGGGGCGAGAATGACTTGAATCAGATCAGGGCGAGCCTGTACCACGAGCCTTCATCCGATGCGGAAACTTCTTTTCGCAAGATGCTGGGGATGATGTTCAAGAACAGGAAATAACAATAGGCAATCTGGCGCCTGGGCGTACGGTTCGGATTGCGAATGGAGGAGAAAATCCCATGGAATTGGATGTATTCATAGATTCCCGGCATTGCCAGAGCTTTGGAACTATCAGCGTACCGGTACATAATCACCGCTGGCAGGTGCGGATGAAGGTAGCCGAACCGGGGGAAGATTCTCATGTGGTGGTGCGCTTCAGCAAGGTGCTGGCGGCGGTGAAGTCGACCCTGCAGCCCTTTGATGGGGTAATCTTGAATGAGGTTTATCCCTTTTATGTCATCGAGCCCACCCACGACAACATCGCCATGTATTTTTTTAACATCCTGGAAGACACTCTGTCCATGATGGATCTCAAGCTGGTGGAGATGAGCATCTGGGAGGATCAGGACCTGGTCAAACAAATAACCCAGCGCAATACCAACTTGGGAGAATTGCTGCGCGGTGAGGATATCCTGATGAACATGCGGGATGGCCTGCCCGAAACGGTGAAGGTCAAGCGTAACCCCATCAAGAGCAAACTGGTACAGATTCTAAGCAACACCCGCTAGCGAGGCACGGGGACGGTTCTTTTGCCCCGAATGGGGTTCATTGCAAATCGCCCATGTATCGGTCTCCTTCATTCAGCAAGGCAAAAGAACCATCCGAGGACCACTTAAAATGTTAAGAATTGCTTTTATGGTATGCATAATACATTGGCGAACGTAAGCGTTAGCGTGTAAGCCAATGTATTCATGCATACCTCAATATAGGCAAAATGGACTTCTTCAGTGGTCTCGAACCGTCCCTCTGCATCTAAGCTATTTCTTGATCATGCTTTCATCCCGGGTCAGGGGATGAGTCAGGTCCACATGTCCGGCCAAAGAATCCAGGTTCTCTCCATTGATCTGGATCTGTACCTGCTTTATTTCCGGCACCTCGGTCAGGCTGTTGACCAGCGAATACAAAGTCATAAGTTCGCCGCTGCTGCCCCCCGGGTGCTTACTGCGCAGCTCCTCGCTGAAATCCACCGTGGCCAGGCCTTCGCTTACCTCAACCCCCAGCAATCGAGTTTCCGCCGGCATGGTTCCAATAAGTCCAGGGTTCTTGGGTCCGGCGATCAGTTCCTCGATGATTTCTCCAGCCTCACTGGACGCCATCTGGGCGGACGGACTAATGGTGATCTCGCGGGTCTCCCCGACTAAGTACATGGCCTGATCATCGCTGAAGTAAAGGGTGATCGTCTTGGTGATCGGCTGGTTCACAGGCTGGGTGGTCTCGACCGCTTGCTGGCAGCCGCTTAAAACCAGCATGGCAGCCAGAACTGCCAAGAGAGCCAGGCCCAGCAATGTCTTGTGCCTCATAAGCACCATCCTTTCTTCTCCAACTTCTCATAGATACTGCTGTACTGATTATATATTATTAGTCAATGCTGGGCCTAAACTTACACCCTGATTAATAGAATGAACGGTGTCAGGGGGATGGTTCGAGACCATTGAAAACATCAAGAACTGCTCTATGGTATTCATTATATAGGGGCGAACGTTAAACGATAGCGCGGGAGCCAGTATATTTATGCATACCTGATATTTGCACAATTGACTTTTTCCGCGGTCTCGGATGACACTGGTGACTCCCGTTATTGGCTGTAAGCGGCGTGCCGTCCGGATTGCCATAAAGTTGACAGGGCGGGAAAGCTTTGTTAATATCTAGGTGAATCAACCGAATATATGCGAGAAACGCGAAAGTGTGTCTAGGGTTCCGCATGGATTCTACCGTGGGCCGGTCCGAGTGACACAGGCGCCGTGGCGCTACACCGTATAGGGATAAAAGCCCAGGCGGATAGGTTTCGTTTATGAACCTGTTCTAACTGGGCTTAATCTGTTTTTTGGGGAAAAATAATTCAACCGGAGGAGTGTGGACCAGGATGCCCGCTGTAGGGATTATCATGGGCAGTGATTCGGACCTGCCGATCATGAAGGAAGCTGCGGATATTTTGCAGGAGTTTGGAGTCGATTATGAAGTCACGGTGTGCTCAGCCCACCGCCTGCCCCAGGAGACCGCTGATTATGCCCGGGGGGCCAAGGCGCGAGGCTTGCGGGTGATCATTGCCGGGGCGGGGGGAGCGGCCCACCTGCCGGGAGTCATCGCCGCCTATACCAGCCTGCCGGTGATCGGCGTGCCGATAAAAACCAGTACTCTTTCCGGGGTCGATTCCCTTTATTCCATAGTACAGATGCCCAAGGGTATACCGGTCGCCACGGTAGCCATCAACGGCAGTGCCAATGCCGGTCTGCTGGCGGTGCAGATTCTGGCACTAGGCGATGCGGCTTTGGACGAGAAGATGACCGATTACCGGACGCGGATGGCGGCCGGAGTCCTGGCCAAGGATCGGCAATTACAACAACTCGGGATAGAAGGCTACCTGAGTCAAGGCAAGGGGGAGCAGTAATGATAGCAAGGTATACCCTGCCCGAAATGGGGGCCATCTGGTCGGAAGAAAACAAGCTGCGCAACTGGCTCAAGATAGAGGTAGCCGCCTGCGAAGGTTGGGCGCGTGCAGGCCGGATACCGGAAGAGGCGGTGGCCGTAATCCGGGATAAGGCTGATTTCAACATAGAACGGGTTCGTGAGATAGAGAATGAGGTCCGTCATGACGTTATCGCCTTCCTCACCAACGTAGGCGAGTATGTGGGGGAGGAGTCCAAATACATCCACCTGGGCATGACCTCCTCAGATATCCTGGATACCGGCCTGGCCATGCAGATGCGGGACGCAGCGGACCTGATACTGGCCAAGCTGGAGACATTAAAGAATATTATCGGCGACCTGGCAAAAAGATATAAATACACCTTGTGCATAGGCCGTACCCACGGGGTGCACGGGGAACCCACCACCTTTGGACTCAAGATGGCGGTCTGGTATGCCGAGATGGACCGCAACCTGACCAGGCTGCGGCAGGCCCGCGCGGTGGCTTCCTGCGGTGCGGTGTCCGGTGCGGTGGGCAATTTCGCTCACCTGGACCCAGTGGTGGAGGAATACGTGTGTCAGAAACTGGAGCTTAAGATTTGCCCGGTATCCACTCAGGTCATCCAACGTGATCGCCATGCCCAGTTCATGACCACTCTGGCGGTCATCGCCAGTTCCCTGGAGAAGATGGCTACCGAGATCCGCAACCTGCAGCGCACTGAAATATTGGAAGTAGAAGAACCATTCCAGAAGGGCCAGAAGGGGTCGTCGGCCATGCCCCATAAACGCAACCCCATGATGAGTGAAAGGGTGGCCGGATTAGCCCGGGTTGTGCGGGGAAATTCCCTGGCCGCCCTGGAAAATGTGGCTCTGTGGCATGAACGCGATCTCACCCATTCCTCAGTGGAACGGGTGATTATCCCCGACAGTTGCATCCTGCTCGATTATATGCTGCAGAAATTCATTGGGATCATGCAAGGCCTGGTAGTATATGAAGACAACATGGCCCGCAACCTGGAGAAAACCCTGGGACTGGTCTTTTCGCAGCAGCTGATGCTGGCCCTGGTACGAAAGGGGATGCTGCGGGAAGAAGCCTATCACCTGGTCCAAGATTCTGCCATGCAGAGCTGGACCGAGCGAACTGGATTCAAGGATCTGGTTTTAAACAATCCCATGATAATGAAGGAATTCACCCTGGATGAGATAGACGCCATTTTCAATTATGGTATATATACCGCCCAGGCAGATGCCATATTCAAACGCTGTGGACTTAATTAGCGGTGGGGAGGCCAGGAAAATGGCAAGCGGGGAACTATTATATGAAGGCAAAGCCAAGCAGATCTATTCCACCGGCAGCGACCGGGAGTATTTGATCAGGTACAAGGACGACGCCACCGCTTTCGACGGCACCAAAAAGGGCGTCATCGCCAACAAGGGTATCGTCAACAATCGGGTTTCCAATCTGTTGTTTCAGTTGCTGGAGAAGGAAGGCATCGAGACCCATTTGCTTCGGGCGGTGGATGAACGCCACACTCTGGTCAAAAGCCTGCAGATAATACCGGTGGAAGTGGTTACCCGCAATGTGGTGGCAGGCAGCCTGGCCCAACGGGTGGGCCGGGAAGAAGGTTTCCGGCTGCCGATGCCCATTATCGAGTTATATTACAAAAACGACACCCTGCATGATCCGATGATCAATGAATACCATGCCCGGGCCATGGGTTGGGCAACCCAGGAGCAGCTCGACTCCATGCAAGCCCAAGCCTTGAAAATCAATGAGATCTTGACCCGGTTTTTCGATTCCATCGGCATAATATTGGTGGACTTCAAATTGGAATTCGGTCTTTATGAGGGGCGGGTTCTGTTGGGGGATGAGATAAGCCCCGATACCTGCCGGCTCTGGGATAAGGAAAGCCTGGAGAAGTTGGACAAGGATCGTTTTCGGCGAGACCTGGGTCAGGAGGCGGAAGCCTACCAGGAAGTGGTCCGCCGTATAGAGACTGCTTTGGGATAGTCATCAAATTTGCGCACCGCGCTCAGGGGGTATTGGAATGTTCAAGGCCAATGTATATGTAACCTTAAAAGAAGGAGTACTGGACCCGCAGGGTGAAGCGGTGCGTAAATCGCTGCATGTGCTGGACTACCAGGGGGTGGAAGCGGTCCGTATCGGTAAATTCATCGAGGTCTGGCTGGACGCAGCGGATGAGAATGCCGCCCGCACGCAGGTGGCGGAGATGAGCGACAAGCTCCTGGCTAACCCGATAATAGAAGATTTCCGGGTGGAGATGACGGAGGTAGAATAGCCATGAAATTTGGAGTTATCGTGTTCCCGGGATCCAACTGTGACGCCGATTGTTACCATGTGGTGCGGGACGTTCTGGGCCAGGAGGTTGATTATATCTGGCACAAGGAAAGCAGCGTAAGCGGCTGTGACGCCCTGATCCTGCCCGGGGGCTTCTCGTATGGCGATTACCTGCGTACCGGTGCTATCGCCCGCTTTTCCCCCATAATGCCGGCGGTAATCGACTTCGCCAACCAGGGGGGCCTGGTCATCGGCATCTGCAACGGCTTCCAGATACTGCTGGAGGCAGGTCTGCTGCCAGGGGCCATGCTGCGCAACCGCAGCCTGAAATTCATATGCAATTCGATCAATCTTAAGGTGCAACGCACCGATACCGCTTTTACCAACCAACTCCTGCCTGATGAGATCATCAAAGTGCCCATAGCCCACGGCGAGGGCAATTATTTTTGCGATCAGCCCACCCTGGCCGCCCTGAAAAGAGAGCGCCGCATCCTCTTCAGCTATTGCGATGCGAACGGGGTGGAAAGCGAGGAAGCCAATCCCAACGGTTCGGTGGCGAATATTGCCGGCATCATAAATGAGGGCGGCAATGTGCTGGGGATGATGCCCCATCCGGAGCGGTGCTCGGAGGAGATCCTGAGCGGCACGGATGGATTGGGTATTTTTACTTCCATGCTGGAATCATTTCAGGAGGGGAAACGCTGATGAGTGAACTGACTTACCGGGAGATGGGCCTGACCGATGAGGAATACCAGCAGATCCTAGGGGTAATGGGCCGGGAGTCCAATTACCTGGAGATCGGCATGTTTTCGGTTATGTGGTCGGAGCACTGCGGTTACAAGAATTCCCGTCCTCTGTTGAAAACATTCCCCACCCAAGGACCCCAGGTAATCCAGGGGCCGGGCGAGAACGCCGGGGTGGTCGACATTGGCGACGGCCAGGCGCTGGTCTTCAAGATCGAAAGCCATAACCACCCGTCGGCCATAGAACCTTATCAGGGTGCGGCTACCGGGGTGGGCGGCATCGTCCGCGATATATTTACCATGGGAGCCCGTCCCATCGCCAGCCTGAACTCATTGCGCTTTGGTCCCCTCGATGATGCCCGGGTGCGGGAACTGTTGTCCGGGGTAGTGGCCGGGATCGGAGACTATGGCAATTGCCTGGGCATTCCCACCGTAGGCGGCGAGGTCTACTTTAATCCCTCTTACCAGGGCAATCCCCTGGTCAATGCCATGTGCGTCGGCTTGGTGAAAACTGATGAATTAGCCCTGGCGGTAGCCAATGAAGTTGGGGCAACCATAATGATAGTAGGGGCCAAGACTGGCCGGGATGGGATCCACGGGGCCACCTTCGCCTCGGAGGAACTCTCCGAGAAGTCTGCCTCGAAACGGCCCTCCGTCCAGGTGGGCGATCCTTTCATGGAGAAATTGCTGATAGAAGCCTGCCTGGAATTGATCCAGCAGGATCTGGTGGCCGGGATGCAGGATCTGGGGGCGGCCGGTTTGACCAGTTCCATCGCCGAGACGGCCAGTAAAAAAGGCCTGGGGGTGGAGGTCGACGTATTGAAAGTGCCGCGGCGGGAGACTGGCATGAGCCCTTACGAGGTCATGCTATCCGAATCCCAGGAGCGGATGCTGATCATCCCTCGATCCGGCTCGGAGGCCAGGATAGAAGAGATTTTCGAAAAATGGGGATTGGACGCAGTCGTCATCGGCACCGTGACCGGGGATGGCATATTCCGGGTCAAGGAAGGTGAAACGGTGGTAGGCGAGGTTCCAGTACAGGCTTTGACGGAAGGATGCCCGGTCTATGTGCGGACCGGCGAGGAGCCCGAGTATTATCAACGCTGCCGGGATTATGATCTGACCGGTCTGCCGGTGATACCGCCGCAGGAGGCCTTGCAGCAGCTGCTGGCTTCACCCAACATTGCCAGCAAGAAGTGGATATTCTCCCAGTATGACTATCAGGTAATGACCAATACCGCGATTTCACCCGGAGACGGGGATGCTGCGGTATTGAGGATCAAGGGCACCCGCAAAGGGGTGGCTCTGGCCACCGACTGCAACAGCCGCCTGGTTTACCTGGACCCTTACCAGGGAGCCATGCAGGCGGTCTGCGAAGCGGCCCGTAACCTGGCTTGTGTAGGTGCCCGGCCTCTGGCTCTGACCAACTGTCTCAACTTCGGTAATCCGGAAAAACCGAATATTTATTGGCAGATGCAAAATGCTATCGCCGGTATGAGCGTGGCCGCCCAGGCCCTGGATACCCCGGTGGTGAGCGGCAATGTCAGTCTCTACAACGAGACCGCTGCGGGAGCCATTTACCCGACTCCGGTGGTAGGTATGACGGGGGTCCTGGCGGATGTCGACAAGCGCTGCGATATGGCCTTCAAGGAACCGGGCGATTTGATCTTCCTGTTGGGCGGCTTCCGGGATGAACTGGGAGGTTCGGAATACCTGAGCGTATGCCATGGTCTGGAAACCGGGGCGGTTCCAACCGTCAACCTGACGGCGGAAAAATCCCTGCAAGAACTGATTCTCCAGCTGATTCATGATGACATCCTGCAGTCCTGCCATGACATCTCCGAAGGGGGATTGGCGGTGGCCCTGGCGGAGTCGGCCATAAAAGGCAAAATCGGCTGCACGGTCAAGATAAACAGCGAACATTCCCGGGTGGATGGCATCCTTTTCTCGGAAGCCCCGTCCCGGGTGATTGCCAGTGTCAAACGCTCCCGCCTGGACCAGCTGGTGCAGGCAGTGGTGGAGCACGAGGTGGAGATGCGGATCATTGGCCACGTGGGTGGTGACAGATTGGTCATCGAGGATGATGGCAGCGAGATCATCCGGATGACAGTGGGCGATGCTGCCCGGAGGTGGGGGGAGGCTATCGAGTGGTTTATGAAATAGCCAGGGACAAGCTGAAAGAAGAGTGCGGTATATTCGGGATTTATATGAATAAACCGGCGGTTGCTACCGAGGCCGCCCGGACCACCTTTTATGGCCTCTATGCTCTGCAGCACCGGGGCCAGGAGAGCTGTGGGATTGCAGTGTCGGATGGACGCCACATCGACCTGCACCGGGGCATGGGCCTGGTAACGGATGTAATAAAGTCCCACCATATTGAGAATCTGAAGGGCAATATCGCCATCGGTCATGTCCGTTACTCGACCACCGGGGGCAGCGCCTTGATGAACGCCCAGCCACTGGTGTTCCATTACCTCAAGGGAATGGTGGCCCTGGCCCATAACGGCAATCTTACCAATGCCGCCGAGCTGAAGACACGATTGGAGACCTACGGCTCGGTATTTCAAACCACTACTGACACCGAGGTGATCGCCAACCTGATGGCCCGCTACTCCCAGGACACCATGGAGGATGCCCTGGCCAAATCGATGATCGATGCCAAGGGGGCTTTTGCCCTGATAATAATGACCGAGAATCAGATGGTGGGTCTGCGCGACCCAATGGGCATCCGCCCTCTCTGCATCGGTCTGCTGGATGGTGATTACCTGCTGGCCTCGGAATCAGCCGCCCTGGACACGGTGGGGGCAAAATTCGTCCGGGACGTGGAGCCGGGCGAGATGGTGGTCATCGACGGCCAAGGCTTGCGGTCCCAGCAGCTGGCCAAATCAGCCCGCCGGGCCCATTGTATCTTTGAGTATATCTATTTCGCCCGGCCTGACAGCAACATCGACGGGCGCAATGTCAACCGCATGCGGCGGGAATTGGGCCGCCAGCTGGCCCGGGAGCACAAGCCGGAGGCAGATATCGTGATACCGGTGCCGGAGTCCGGAACCGCCGCGGCTCTGGGCTATGCCCAGGAATCGGGACTGCCTTTCGAGCAAGGCCTGATTCGCAACCGATACATGGGGCGAACCTTTATCCAACCCACCCAGCAGATGCGCGAGCTGGGAGTTCGTTTGAAGCTGAATGTCATACCTGAGGTGGTAGCCGGCCAACGGGTGATCATGATCGATGATTCCATCGTGCGGGGCACCACCAGCAAACAGATCGTGCAAATGGTGCGCAAAGCCGGCGCCCGGGAGATTCATTTCATGGTTGCTTCCCCGCCTACCCAGTATCCATGCTATTATGGTATAGACACTTCCCGCCGGGAAGAACTTATTGCCAGTTCCATGAATATCAGCGAGATCAGCGATTTCATCGGGGCTGACAGTCTGCATTACATTAGCAAGGAGGGTATGTTCGCGGCTCTGAAGACGGAGGGCGAGGAATTCTGCGCCGCCTGCTTCTGCGGCGACTACCCGGCTGGCCGATAAACCAAGTCTTAACCAGGAAGGGGAACGAATTCTCATGGATGGAGACAAAGGATCTACTTACAAACGGGCCGGGGTCGACATCGACGCCGCCAACCGCTCGGTAGAAATGATCAAGAAATGGGTGGACCGCACCAAAAGGCCTGAGGTACTAGAAGGCATCGGCGCCTTTGGAGGCTTTTTTGCTCTCGACAACCGCAAATACCGGGAACCGGTTCTCGTTTCGGGAACCGACGGGGTAGGTACCAAATTGCGGGTAGCCCAGATGTATGGGGTATATGACACGGTCGGCATCGACCTGGTGGCCATGTGCGTCAATGATATTTTGGCCCACGGGGCGGAGCCGCTCTTCTTCCTGGATTACCTGGCGGTAGGCAAATTGGAACCGGTAATGATCGAAGAACTGGTCAAAGGGGTCAGCGAGGGCTGCCTGCAGGCCGGCTGTGCCCTCATTGGCGGGGAAACCGCCGAAATGCCCGGTTTCTATGGGGTAGATGAATTCGACATGGCTGGTTTCGCGGTGGGCGTGGTGGAACGCTCGCGCCTGATCAACGGCTCCACCATCAAGCATGGCGACGCCTTGGTAGGCCTGAAATCTTCCGGACTCCATTCCAATGGCTATTCCCTGGCCCGCAAGGTACTTTTGGAAGATGCGGGATTGAAATTGGGGCAGCATGTGGAGGAACTGGGCCAGTCGTTGGGAGAGGCCCTGCTTACACCTACCCGCATCTACGTCCATTCAATACTGACCCTGCTGGAGGAGATCGAAGTGCGGGGCATGGCCCATATTACCGGCGGAGGGCTGGTCGAGAACCTACAGAGAATCATGCCGGCCGGCTTGCGTCCGGATATAGTCACTGACGCCCTGGAACCGCATCCCATATTCGATATGATCGCCCGCCTGGGCCAAGTTGAACCCCAGGAAATGTTGCGCACCTTCAATATGGGGATTGGATACGTCCTGGTGGTAGCTCCGGAGAAGGTCAAGGAAATACTGATGCGGTTACGTTTGGTGGGTCAGGAGCCTTTAGTCATCGGGCAGGTCGGGTTCGACGACCGGTGGCTGCGCTGATGCGGCAGGTAACACCGCCCAAAAGGCTGCGGCTGGCGGTTCTGGCTTCCGGACGGGGCAGCAACTTCCTGGCCATTCAGGAGGCTAGCCAAAATGGTCAATTGCAGGCTGATATTTGCCTGCTGATATCCGATCAAGCCTCGGCTCCGGCTTTGGAGCGAGCCCGGAATCTGGGGATAAAGGCCTTGTTTATCGATCCCAAGGCGTTCCCCGACCGGGATGCTTACGAGTCCGAACTGGTTCGCCACCTGCAGGGGGAAGGAATAGATTTTGTGGTCCTGGCTGGCTACATGCGGCTGGTAGGCCGGGTCATCCTGAAGGCCTACCAGGATCGGGTGCTCAATATCCACCCCGCCCTGCTGCCGTCTTTTCCGGGGTTGCATGCCCAGCGGCAGGCAGTCGAGTACGGGGTCAAATACAGCGGCTGCACCGTGCATTTCGTCGACCAGGGCATGGATACCGGACCCATAATTAGACAAGCAGTAGTGCCGGTTGAGGAAAACGATACTGAAGACAGCCTGGCAGAGCGCATCTTGGTGCAGGAACACCAACTGTACTGGCAGGTGCTGCAATTATTGGCTGAAGGCCGGGTTTACATAGAAGGACGCAAGGTATACATAGTATAGGAGGTCGAAATATAATGAAAAGAGCTCTAATCAGCGTATCAAACAAGGACGGGGTGGTGGAATTCGCCCGGGGTCTGGAACAGTTGGGATACGATATCATATCCACCGGAGGAACCTTCAAAGCCCTGCAGGACGCAGGCATCAAGGTGCGCCAGGTGGCGGACGTGACCGGATTCCCGGAGATCCTGGACGGTCGGGTCAAGACCCTGCATCCCAAGATCCATGGCGGCATCCTGGCCCGCCGTATCCCTGAACACTTGCAGCAAATAGCTGACAACGCGATTGAGCCTATCGACATCGTGGCGGTCAACCTTTATCCCTTCCGGGAGACGATAGCCAAACCCGATGTGGATCTGGCCGAGGCCATTGAAAATATTGACATCGGCGGGCCCACCATGGTCCGATCGGCGGCCAAGAACTACCAGGACGTAGTGATAATCGTCAAGCCGGAATTCTATGCACCGGTGCTGCAGGAACTTCAGACCTCCGGTGGGGTCAGTGAGGCTACCAGGTTCCAGCTGGCCCGGGAGGCTTTTTCCCACACCGCCGCCTATGATGCCATGATATCTTCATACCTGGCCCGCCTGCAGGGTGTGCCCTTCCCGGACAACATGGTCGTAGCCGGGGAGAAGGTTTATGAACTTCGTTACGGGGAAAACCCCCATCAGAAGGCGGCTTTTTACCGCAGCCTGGACCCGGGACTGGGATTGGCCGATGCCCGCCAGCTGAACGGGAAAGAGCTGTCCTACAATAACATCGTCGATATCCAGGCCGGCTGGTCACTGGTCAAGGAATTTGACCAGACCGCCTGTGTGATAATAAAACACACTAATCCTTGTGGAACGGCGGTAGCGTCCACCTTGGCTGAAGCCTTTGAAAAAGCCTTTGCCGCCGATACGGTTTCCGCCTATGGCGGTATAATCGCCTTCAACCGCACCGTAGACCTGACCACCGCCCAAAAAGCGGCTGAACCCTTCATGGAATGCATTATCGCTCCCGGCTACGAGCCCGAAGCCCTGGCGGTGCTCCAGGCCAAGAAAAACCTGCGGGTCCTGGAACTGCCGATCGTGACGGCTGCCGAGATGCAGGTCAAGTCGGTGGAAGGCGGATTCGTGGTGCAGGAGAGTGACCGGGGCCAATTGGATTTGAATAATATCAAGGTAGTCACCAAAAAGGCGCCTACCCCGGAGGAACTGCAGGATTTGGTATTTGCCATGAAGGTGGCCAAACACGTCAAATCCAATGCCATCGTAATCGCCAAGGCCGGTGTAACCATCGGGGTTGGGGCGGGACAGATGAACCGGGTGGGTTCCGCCGCCATCGCCCTGCAAAACCGGGAAGCCTGCCGCGGTGCGGTGATGGCTTCCGATGCCTTCTTCCCCTTCAAGGACACCGTAGAATTGGCAGCCGAGGCCGGAATCACGGCCATCGTCCAGCCTGGTGGTTCAATCCGCGACCCGTTAAGCATCGAAGAATGCGACCGGCATGGGATCAGCATGATTTTCACCGGCATGCGTCATTTCAAGCATTAAGAGCAGGAGGCGAGCGAGCTTGGGTATGAGAGTTTTGGTAGTCGGGTCCGGGGGCCGCGAGCACGCCCTTGTATGGAAACTGGCCCAGAGTCCCAGGGTAGAACAACTGTATGCCGCCCCGGGCAATCCCGGTATGGCCGCCCAGGCAGAATGCATAGACATCAAAGCTGATGATATCGATGGTCTGCTTGATTTCGCCCGGAAGACCAGGATCGACCTGACTGTAGTGGGGCCGGAAGCACCACTGGTCAAGGGTATTGTCGACGCGTTCCGGTCGGCCGGATTGCAGATATTCGGACCCACCGCGGCGGCCGCCCGATTGGAAGGCAGCAAGGTGTTTGCCAAAAATCTATTTAAGAAGTACAGTATACCCACCGCCCGTTTTGAGGTATTCGATGATGCCGCCGCGGCCCGGGCCTATGCAGCTACTTATACCGACCAGGGATTGCCCGTAGTGATCAAGGCGGATGGACTGGCCGCCGGCAAGGGTGTAGTGGTGGCAGCCGATCAGGCGGAGGCCGAAGGGGCCATCACCAGTATCATGCAGGATAAGAGCTTCGGGGCTTCGGGGGACCAGGTGGTGGTAGAAGAGTGCCTGGTGGGACAGGAATTGAGTTTTTTTGCCATCAGCGACGGCCAGAGTTTTGTTCCCCTGCTGTCTGCCCAGGACCACAAACGGATCTTCGATGGCGATCAGGGGCCCAATACCGGGGGCATGGGGGCCTATACCAACCCGCCCCTGTATACGGCTGAGCTGCACCAGCGCATCGTGACCGAGGTCATTCAGCCTACTATTGATGCCATGCGCCAGGAAGGCTGCCCCTACACCGGGGTCTTATACGCAGGGCTGATGATAACGGCGGAGGGCCCCAAGGTTCTGGAATACAATGCCCGGTTCGGGGACCCGGAAACCCAGGTCCTGATGCCAATGATTAAGAGCGACCTGATAACGCTGCTGGAAGGATCGGCCCGGGGAGACCTGGCCGGGGTTCCAGTGGAAATAGAATCCGGCGCCTGTGTGGGTGTAGTGCTGGCCTCGGGCGGTTACCCCGCCTCTTACCAGAAGGGCAAGGTTATAGAGGGACTGCCCGACCTGGCTCCTGAAACCATGGTTTTCCATGCTGGCACGGCGCTGCGGGATGGGCTCCTGGTAACCGACGGCGGACGAGTGCTGGCGGTGGTGTGCCGGGGCAGCAGCATCCGCGAGGCTATCGACACCGTTTACCGGGAAGTAGCCAAGATTAGTTTCGAAGCCATGTATTACCGCCGTGATATTGGGCGGCGGGCATTGTCATAGCAACCTGGTTGACTGATAATTTAAGGGGACGATCAGGGACGGTTCCAGATCACTGAAAATGTGAAGAATTGCTCTAGGGTATGCATAGTATAACGGCGGACGTTAAGCGACAGCGTGGAAGCCAGTATAATTATGCATACCTCATATCGGCAAAATGGACTTAACCAGTGGTCTCGGACGCTTCTCCTGACCGCCATGATTTAAGGGAGGCTGCGTGGTGAGTAAGGAAAGAAACCCCTATATCAGGGTACCCCTGGCGATAGCGTTTATAGCTATGCTGTTTTTCATGCCCACCCGGGAGTTCCTCAAGGCCACCTTCTTGTTGGGCGTTCCTTTTGTATTTATACTGGGCTTTATGATCAGAAGACCCCGCTACAGCTGGAGTTGGAATCTGGCCGCCCTGTTGTTGCTGGCGGTTGTGGCCGCATACGGCTACACCCTGATTCACCTGCCGGAACGGATTCAGGTCCACCGGATCGTCAGCAACGGAGCTGTACTAGTGGCTGAAGGCCGTTTTGATGAAGCCATTGCCGAGTATGAGAAATTAAACGACCTCGGCGAACCGGAGCGGATGCAAAAGGAGATCGCTGAGGCCCAGAAGGAGAAGGAGGCCCGCCAGCAGCTGGTCAAGGCCCAGGAACTCTTAAACAGTGGTAACCAGGAGGAAGCCCGCCGGATCCTGGAGGCAATCCCGGCTGAAACCAGGGCAGGCGTTGAAGCTACAAAAATCAGGCAAGAACTGAAATAATATTGGGGCGATTAAAAACATGGAAGTGACTTTGCAGACCATCAAAGACAACCCACTGGTCAACGATTATTTGAAGATCGGCAACACCTATATCGGCAATATAGGGGCTTTGGAACATAATGTCCAACATGCCGAATACACATCCGACTTGTGCCGTCACATCCTGACCCAACTGGGGTGTTCGGAACGGGAGGCGGAACTGGGGGCCATCGCCGGTTACCTGCATGATATAGGCAACCTGATCAACCGTTATGGACATGGAATGTCGGGAGCATTGATGGCTTTCGATATACTGATGGATTTGGGCATGAAACCGGAAGAGATAGCCACTATTATCGGTGCTATCGGCAACCACGAAGAGCATGCCCAGGGCCAGCCGGTCAACAACGTGGCCGCCGCCCTGATCCTGGCTGACAAATCGGATGTGCATCGCACCCGGGTGCGCAAGAGCGATTTCTCTGCCTTCACCTCCCGGGACCGGGTAAATTATGCGGTGACTCAATCCGGACTGGAAGTGGAACCGGAAGCCAGGACCATAATAATGAGGCTGGAGATCGATACCAAGGTCACCTCGGTGATGGAGTATTTCGAGATATTTCTGACCAAAATGCTGATGTGCCGGCATGCGGCTGAACATTTACAATGTGAATTCAAATTGCTTATAAACGACACCCGGTTGTTGTAATCGACCGGCGAGTGTCTTGCATGAATCAGGGATCATAAGGAGTTGGCTATGAGGAACAGAGAAATACCCAAGGGCCTGCGCGATTTGCTGCCGGAAGAAATGAAGACCCGGCGCCGGCTGGAAAAAAAGGCGGCCGAGCTGTTTACCTCCTGCGGCTATGATGAGGTACTCACCCCTACTTTCGAATTCCTGGAGGTAGTGGAAGCAGGCGGCAATATCCGCGAAAAACTATTCTTGTTTATGGACCGGGAGGGTGGCATCCTGTCGCTGCGGCCTGAGATGACCGTATCCATAGCCCGCCTGGCCGCCACCCACCTGCAGGAGGAGATGCTGCCCAGGCGCCTTTTCTATTCGGCCAATGTATTCCGCCATGTCCAGCCCCACCTGGCTCAATACCGGGAGTTTTGGCAGACGGGAATAGAACTCCTTGGAGCCGCCGGACCCCGGGCCGATGCGGAAGTTATTGGCCTGGCCGTACAGGTGATGCGGGAGTTCGGCCTGGACAATTTCAAGGTCAGCCTCAACCATATCGGGATATTCAATTCCCTGCTGGACATGTGCGAGATCAAGCCTCAAGACCAGGAGTTGGTGCGCCGCCTGGCCACCAAGAAGGACCTGGTGGGACTGACCGAGGCCCTTGACCGGTTGCCGGCCGACGACCTGCTTAAAGAGACCATTGCGCTCCTGCCAACTCTGCACGGGGGGCTGGAGGTTTTGAATAAACTGCCCTGCATAGAGAACAACCCCTCCGGCACCCAAGCGGTGGAGGAACTGACTGCCAGCTATGGCGCCCTCAGGGACATGGGGGTGGAAGAGCAGGTCTTGGTTGACATGGGCATCCTGCGGGGATTGGACTATTATACCGGGGTGGTGTTCGAAGGATTTAGCCCGGATCTGGGTTATGGACTATTGGGGGGAGGGCGTTACGACCGACTCCTGTCCCAGTTCGGCTTTCCCTGCCCGGCCACCGGATTCGCTCTGGGTTTGGACCGTTTGACCCTGGTACTCCAGAACAAGGAAGAGGAACCATCCCGCTGCCTGGTGGGTGGGGCTGATTGGGCGGCCATGGTGGCGACAGCGGATAGATTAAGAAGTGAAGGCCGGATCGTGGCTTTGGACGTCGAAGGCCTGGACCGGGAGCAACTGGAGGCCAAACTGACCGGAAGGCCCGGTTGGAGCCTGCTCTACATAGACGATCAAGGGCAAGGGGGGAAATGATTATGGAGGATAACCGCCTGACCATAGCCTTATCCAAAGGAACCCTGCTAAAGCCCACGGCCGGGATGTTGGAAGCGGCCGGCCTGCCCTCGGACGGCATCCTGTCCGATAGCCGGGCTATGATATTTGACTATCCCGGGGAACCGCCGATCCGTTATATAATCTGCCGCCCCACCGATGTACCCGCCTATGTGGAACATGGGGCTGCCGATCTGGGTATTGTGGGCAAGGACGTAATTGTCGAGCAGGGCAAGGACGTCTTCGAGATGGCTGATCTGAAATACGGTTACTGCCGCTTTGTGGTGGCTATTCCGGCCGGGATGACCGGGATCACCCTCAAGGACTTGAATTACAAACGGGTGGCCACCAAATTCCCGCACGTAGCGGAAAACTTCTTCCGCAACCGGGGCTTGCAGGCCGAGATTATCGAACTGCACGGGAACATCGAATTGGCACCGTTGATGGGCCTGTCCGACGTCATCGTCGACCTGGTCTCCACCGGTCGTACCTTGAAGGAAAACAACCTGGTGGAACTGGTCACCATAATGGATTCGACCACCCGCCTGATCGGCAATCTTGTCAGTTTCCGGACCAAATACGATGTTATCCAGCCCTTGCTGGAAAGGATAAAAGCATTGGTGAAGGAGCAATAGCTATGCGGATAAAGAGACTGGACACAACCCAGGGAGGACTGAAGGAGTTCCTGGCGGCTGGGACCATCGATATGGAGATCTACGAAGCCCGAGTCAAGGAGATCGCCGCAGAGGTTCGGACGAAAGGAAACCAGGGCATCTTTGCCTGCACGGCCCGTTTTGACGGGGCGGTCATCGACGAGTCCAATTTCATGGTAAGTGAAGCTGAGATAGAGGAAGCCTGGAGCCAGGTTGATGATGATTATGTGATGGCCCTGCGCAAGGCCATCGATAATATAACCCTGTTTCACCAGAAACAATTGCGGAATTCGTGGATGGAGCCGGATGAGAAAGGCAACATCCTGGGCCAGCTGTACCGCCCCCTGGAAAGAGTGGGCATCTATGTTCCAGGCGGGACTGCCGCTTATCCATCTTCAGTGCTTATGAACGCTATACCGGCAATGGTAGCCGGGGTAGGGGAGATCGCCATGGTCAGTCCCCCGGATAAACAAGGCCGTATGAATCCATACACCTTGGTGGCCGCTTCCGAGTTGGGCTTGCAGGAGATATACAAGATGGGTGGAGCCCAGGCGATTTTCGGATTGGCCTGGGGGACCGAGACCATTAGGAAGGTCGACCTTATCAGCGGGCCGGGCAATATTTACGTGACGGTGGCCAAGAAGATGGTTTATGGCGACTGCAATATCGACATGCTGGCCGGTCCCAGTGAGATCCTGATCGTCGCTGACGGGGAGGCTGATCCGGCCTATGTAGCCGCGGACATGATGTCGCAGGCCGAGCATGACGTGCTGGCCCGCAGTATATTGGTCACCGATGACCTTGAGCTGATCGATGCGGTCGAAAAGGAGATCGAACGTCAGATAATAAATCTTTCCCGTTCCGAAATCATTGAGAAATCGTTAACCGAACATGGCGCCATGATCAAGGTGGACAACCTTAAGGAGGCTTGCGCGGTAGCCAATATGGTTGCCCCTGAGCATCTGGAATTGATGGTCAGCAAACCATTTGAGATCCTCAGCCTGATCAAGAATGCCGGGGCTATCTTCCTGGGCCGCAATACCCCTGAACCGGTAGGGGACTATATCGCCGGGCCCAATCATATACTGCCCACCGGCGGAACCGCCCGTTTTTATTCCCCGGTTACGGTCGACACCTTCAGGAAGGCTTCCAGCATCATATATTATTCCAAGACGGGGATGGAAGAGGATGCCGATGACATAATCAAACTGGCCCAGGTTGAAGGACTGACTGCCCATGCCAATTGCCTGCAAGTCAGAAAGGAGAGTTGATATGGCGGAAGAAACAAGAATTGGTGAAATCGAACGAAAGACGCGCGAGACCGAGGTCTTTGTGGAATTGAACCTGGATGGAAGTGGACAGCACCAGATTGACACGGAAATAACCTTTCTGAGCCATATGCTGACCCTGTTTGCAGTGCATAGTCTCTGCGACCTGAAATTGGCGGCCCGCGGCGATATGGAGGTGGATGACCATCATACCGTCGAGGATATCGGAATCTGCCTGGGTGAAGCGATCAAAATGGCCTTGGGGGAAAAGAAAGGCATCAATCGTTACGGTGCGGCCATAATCCCTATGGATGAGGCCTTAGCCCGGGTGGTCATCGATCTTTCCAACCGGCCCTATTTGGTCTACGACGTTCAGGTACCGGCCGAGCGGCTGGGGGTTTTGAGTACAGAGAACATCAAGGAATTCTTCCAGGCGGTGGCCAGCCATGCCGGCCTCACCATGCATGTTGATCTCTTGAAGGGAGAGAATTCGCACCATATCATAGAAGCAGTGTTTAAAGCATTTGCCCGTGCCTTCAAAGAGGCGGTAGCCATCGACCCTGATATGGAGGGTGTCGTATGGTCCTCTAAAGGCCGGCTTTAGGAGGCATAACCCAGTTTGATCGCGATTATCGACTATGGGATGGGCAATCTGGCCAGTGTCCAGAACGCGTTCTCAAAGGTGGGCTTCCCCACCATAATCACGTCCCGCCCGGAGGAGTTGCTCCAGGCGGATAAAGTAGTGTTACCCGGGGTGGGAGCATTTGGCGACGCTATTTATAACCTCCGGTGCCGGGGTATCGACCAAACCATATATGAACTGGTACAGCGGCAGACTCCGCTGCTGGGGATCTGCCTGGGGCTGCAGCTCCTGTTTACCGAGAGCGAGGAGAATGGCTTACACCGGGGCTTGGACATCATCCCTGGCCGAGTGCGGCGATTCCGGCTGCCAGCCGATTACAAGGTTCCCCAGATAGGCTGGAACAGCGTTCAGGTGCAGCCTTCCAGCCGCATGCTGGCGGGTATTCCGTCGGGCAGCTTTTTTTATTTCGTACATTCCTATTATGTAGTGCCCGAGGATAAAACGGTGGTGGCGGCCCGCACTGATTACGGGGTGAATTTCGTATCCGCCATCGAGCAAGGGTCCATTATGGCGGCTCAATTCCATCCGGAAAAATCCAGCCGGCTGGGTCTGCAAATACTGAAGAATTTTGGGGAGATGAAGCAATGATCATATTTCCGGCCATAGATCTTAAAGAAGGACAATGCGTACGCCTGGTGCAAGGGCGCAGGGAGGACAAGACCGTCTATTCCAACTCCCCCGGTGAGATGGCTCGCTCATTTGAACAACAGGGAGCTCAATATCTTCACGTAGTGGATCTGGATGGGGCCTTCGAGGGAGAGCCCCGTAACCTCCAAGCCATAGCCGAGATTGCCGCGGCAATCAAGATCCCCTTCCAGGTGGGCGGCGGACTCCGGACTCGGGCGGATGTAGCGCGACTGTTGGAGTTGGGAGCCAGCCGGGTCATTATCGGCACCCGGGCAGTACACAACCCGCTTTTCATGCAGGAATTGCTGGAGGAATACGGACCCGAAAGAATTCTGCTGGGCATTGATGCCCATGACGGAATGGTGGCCATGGAAGGATGGCTGGAGAAATCGACCCTGGACGCCTTCAAGTTTGGCCAGACCATGGGCCACCTGGGGGTAAAGACCGCTGTTTACACCGACATTGCTCGCGACGGCCTGCTGCAAGGGCCCAACCTGCCTGCCATCGAACAGATGGTGCGCAGCAGCGGACTCAACATAATCGCCTCCGGGGGAGTGTCGACCGTAGAAAACATCACCGCCTTAAAAGAGCTGGAGCCGCAGGGATTGGTGGGAGCCATAGTCGGCAAGGCCCTCTACGAGGGTAAAATCAGCCTGGCTGTCGCTCTGGCGGCAGCTCGCTAAGCCGAGGAGTCAATATAATGCTGGCTAAAAGGATCATTCCCTGCCTGGACGTCCATGCCGGGCGGGTGGTCAAAGGAATCAATTTTCTGGATTTGCAGGATGCCGGGGACCCGGTGGAACAGGCCGCCTTTTACGACCAGGAGGGAGCGGATGAGCTGGTCTTCCTGGATATTACCGCTTCTTCGGAAGGACGCCAGACCATGCTGGAGGTGGTCCGTAAGACCGCCCGGGAGGTTTTTATACCCTTTTCGGTGGGGGGCGGGATACGCACCATCGAGGACATCCGGGATACCCTCAATGCCGGTGCTGACAAGGTTTCGGTCAATACCGCCGCGGTTCAGAAGCCGGAGCTGATAACCGAAGGTGCTATGAAGTTTGGCAGCCAGTGTATAATTATCGCCATCGATGCCCGCCGCCGCCCTGGAGGGGGCTGGGAGGTATACATCCACGGGGGCCGCACTCCCACCGGCATCGACGCGGTGGAGTGGGCCCAACGGGCGCAGAGCCTGGGGGCGGGTGAAATACTCCTGACCAGCATGGATAAGGATGGCACCAGGGAGGGCTACGACATTCCCCTCAACGCAGCGGTGGCGCAAGCCACTTCCATACCGGTGATCGCCTCGGGCGGGGCGGGAACGCTGGAGCATTTGTATACGGCTTGTGCCGATGGCAAAGCCGATGCGGTGCTGTGCGCTTCCATCTTTCACTACCGCGAATATACAATCCGCCAGGCCAAAGAGTACCTGGCAGGAAAAGGAGTAACGATTAGACTATGATCGAGCAAGTAAAATTCGACGAACGGGGTCTGGTGCCGGCTATCATCCAGGACAGCCAAAGCGGCCGGGTTTTGATGATGGCTTACATGAATGCCGAATCGCTGGGCAAGACCATCGAGACCGGCCGTACTTGGTTTTATTCCCGCAGCCGGCAGCAATTGTGGATGAAAGGCGAGACCTCCGGGCACGTTCAGCAGGTCCGGGACATTTTCTATGACTGTGATGGGGACTGTCTCCTGATTCAAGTAGAGCAAACCGGGGCTGCTTGCCATACCGGCCATTATTCCTGCTTTTACCGTAACGCGGCCGGCGAAGAGATTGAGCCGGCGACATTTGATCCTGACCAGGTATACAACCCCCAGGCCAGTGCCGCCATACTGTACGAGCTGTACGATGTCATCAGCGATCGCCGCCGCAAGATGCCGGCCGGTTCCTATACCACCTACCTGTTTGAAAAGGGACTTGACAAGATATTGAAAAAGGTGGGCGAGGAAAACGCCGAGGTGATTATTGCCGCCAAAAACCGCAGCCGGGAGGAACTGGTTTATGAGGCTTCGGACCTCTTATACCACCTTTTGGTACTGCTGGTGGAACAGGATGTATCCTTGGAAAACATTTTCTCCGAACTTAAATCACGCCGCTAAAGGGCCGGTTTGGGAAAAACCTGCCGCCTAAGTCCGGCCGTCAAGCCCGCATCCGCCCGTCTGGAGGCGGGTTTTCTTTTGCTTGGGTTTGGCAATGCAGATTTTCCAGTGTTCTCCCATTATCCCCTTGATCTGCCAAACACAGCCGAGTCTTAAATCCGGGCCCCCCTTTGTGGTATCATTAAAACTGACAGCAGAAGCTAATCCGTTCTTCATACAAGAAAGCAGGTATCGAATGCAGGATATAACAACTGGATTAAACGACCGTCAGAGGGAAGCGGTCTTTCATTTTGACGGGCCTTGTATGGTCCTGGCCGGAGCCGGCAGCGGTAAAACCCGGGTTTTGACCAGCCGCATCGGCTGTCTGATCGACAGCGGGGTGTGGCCTGATTCCATCCTGGCCATAACCTTCACCAACAAGGCGGCCAAGGAAATGAGGGATCGGGTGGCACGGCTCATCCCCGATTACAGTGGGCACTGGATCCAGACTTTCCATGCCGCCTGTTACAAGATCCTGCGCATGGATATTCACAATCTTGGCTATGACCGCGGTTTTGCCATTCTGGGAGAGAGCGAAAGCAAGTCCCTGATCAAAGAGATTCTCAAGGAAGAAAACGATTACGAGACTAAACCCGATGATGTGATGTATATAATCAAACAAGCCAAGAACAGCATGGCTAAGCCCGAAAAGTATTATCAGGAACTGCAGCGGCCTACTTGGGTGCGGGACAAGTATCTGCATGTCCACCGCCTTTATAATGCCCGCTTGAAGGAATACAATGCCCTCGACTTTGAAGACCTGATTCTGCTGTGCATTCGCTTGTTCAAGGAGTATCCAGAGGTACTGCAGAAGTACCAGGAACGTTTCCAGTATGTGATGGTGGATGAGTACCAGGACACCAACAAAGCCCAGTACGAATTGGCCAATTTGCTGGCGGCCCGGCACCGCAACCTGTTCGTGGTCGGGGATCCCGACCAGTCCATATATAGCTGGCGGGGAGCGGATCCAGGTAATGTCAAACGTTTCCTGCACGATTATCCCGATGCCCACCTGGTCAAGCTGGAGAAGAATTATCGTTCCAGACGCCACATCATCGACGCCGCCAACGCGGTCATCTGCCACAACCAGGATCGGGAGGAAAAGCAGCTCCATACCGACAATCCCGAGGGCGGCAAAATAATATATTTTTGTGCCGGGGATAGTTTTCAGGAGGCTCAGTTTATCGCCAATGCCATTACCGATCTGGTCGACCGGGAGGGCCGGCACTACGGGGAGTGCGCCATCTTTTACCGTACTCACGCCCAGTCCCGTATCATCGAGGAGGCCCTGCTGAGCAAATATATTCCCTACCGCATCATCGGCGCCCGGAAATTCTACGAGCGCAAGGAGATCAGGGACATGGTGGCCTATTTGAAATTGATCTGCAATAAAAACGATCGGCTTAGCTTCCGCCGGGTGATCAACACCCCACGGCGGGGGATCGGTGAAAAAACAGTTGAAAAGCTCGAAGAGACTGCTCTTAAGGAGGGAATAGCGGTACTGGAGATTCTGCCGCGAGCGGCTGAAATCAACGGAATCAGCAAAAAGATGGCGGCAGTGCTGACCGACTTTTACGGCATGATGAGCTATTTTGCCAGCCTTAACGAGTCCGGGGCGTCCGTGCGGGAGATCCTGGACCAGGTTATGGAAATGAGCGGCTATATGGATGACCTCAAGAAAACCAATGGTGCCGATGCACAAGCTCGCATCGACAACCTGCTGGAATTAAGGTCGCTGACGGTGGAATTCGAAAACGAGGGAATGGAGGGGCTGGAGGATTTCCTGGCCCGCATCGCCCTGGTGCAGGATACCGATGAGATCGATCATAATGACACGGTGGTAATGATGACCTACCACGGAGCCAAGGGTCTGGAATTTCCGACTGTATTCATGACCGGAATGGAGGAAGGCGTTTTTCCTTCCTACCGGGTCGAATCCCCGGAAGAGATGGAGGAGGAGCGGCGGCTTTGTTATGTGGGCATCACCCGGGCTCAGGAACGCCTGTACCTTACCAACGCGGTATCACGCCTGCTGTACGGATATGAGCGAAATAATCCTCCCTCCCGGTTTCTGCAGGAGATACCCCAGGACCTGCTGGAAGCTCCACCTGAAAAGAAGAGGGTGCGGGGGCCGCTGTTTGAGGGCGACACCGTCATCCACAAGAAGTTCGGAGTCGGCCTGGTGCTGAAACTGACCGAGGATGACATCGCAGTGGTCGATTTTGAAAGGGCTGGCACCCGTATGCTGCGTTTAGATATGGCCCCTTTGGAAAAGATAGTATAGTAGGGAAGCAAGAGGACCATCCGAGACCGTAGAAAATTTTAAGTAGGGTGTGCATAAGTACATTGGCGAACGTTAAGCGACAGCGTGTAAGCCAATGTACTTATGCATACCTCAGGATAGGTGAAATGGACTTCTTCAGTGGTCTCGGACCGTCCCTTTGCTTTACCCCTGCTTCAAAAACCGCTTTAGGAGGTTGGCTCTTGAGCGATGTAAAGGCTCGCCTGGAAGAACTGCGGGAGGCCATCCGCAAGCATGAATACCAATACTACGTTCTTGATGAGCCCCTGATAAGCGATTCCGATTTCGACAAACTGATGCAGGAGCTGCTGCATCTGGAGGATTTGTATCCGGAGCTGGTCACCCCTGATTCCCCTTCCCAGCGAGTGGGCGGGGAAGCCCGGGCTGGTTTGTCCACCATCGTGCATCGTACTCCCTTGCTGAGCCTGGACAACGCTTTCTCGCTGGCTGATCTGCAGGCCTTCGACCGGCGCATCAGCAAGGTGGTAGTCCCCTCCTACATGGCTGAACTTAAGATCGATGGGGTCTCGATAGCCCTGGTATATGACAACGGGATGCTGGTCAGCGCCGCCACCCGCGGGGATGGACTGCTGGGCGAGGATGTCACCCTCAACGTACGAACTATAAAGTCTATACCTCTGCAACTGCGCTCGCCAGTGCGCCGTCTGGAAGTGCGAGGCGAGATATTCATGCCCAAGAGCGAATTCGTGCGGCTGAACCGGGAGCGGGAGGAGAGGGGAGAAAGGGTTTTTGCCAATCCCCGCAACGCCGCCGCCGGCTCCCTGCGCCAATTGGACCCCAAAATAACTGCCAGCCGCGCCCTGTCCGCCTACATATATGACATAACCCATATCGAAGGAGAGAACATAGAAACCCAAGAGCAGGCCCTGGCCTTCCTGCAGGAACAGAGCATTCCGGTCAACCCGGCCTACCGTCTCTGTAACAGCATCGAGGAAGTTTTCGACTATTGCCGGCAATATGAAGAGGAGCGCCACAGTCTGCCCTACGAGATAGATGGAGCGGTGGTAAAGCTCAACCCCTTCGGTCCCCGCCGGGAGCTGGGCCAGACCGCCAAGAGCCCGCGCTGGGCCATTGCCTACAAATTTTTGGCCGAGGAAAAAGAGACCATCGTCAAAGGGTGTGAACTCAATGTGGGCCGGACCGGTATCATCGCTCCCACCGCCCTGCTGGAACCGGTATCCTTGGCGGGTACCACGGTCAGCCGGGCCAGCCTGCATAATTTCGACCTGGTTAGGGATAAGGACATCCGCATCGGTGATACGGTGCTGGTTCACAAGGCCGGGGATATCATCCCCGAAGTGATCCGGCCTGTGGTGGAGAAGCGTACCGGGCGCGAAGAGGTGATTAGTCCCCCCGTTCATTGTCCTAGCTGCGGCAGCCGGGCGATCAGACCGGAGGGAGAGGTGGCCTGGCGCTGCGAGAACCTGAACTGCCCGGCTCGTTTGATTGAGAGCCTGGTGTTCTTTGCTTCCCGCGACGCCATGGATATTGACGGACTGGGGCCGGCCCTGATAGAGCAGCTTGTGGCGCAGGGATTGGTAGCCAACATCGCCGATCTGTATGAGCTGGACAAGGACACCGTTGCCAGCCTGGAGCGCATGGGGACCAAATCAGCGGACAACCTGATGAAGGCCATCGAGAACAGCAAGAGCCGGCCCCTGCATCGGCTGATCACCGCGTTGGGGATAAGGCATATCGGCCTGAAGACAGCCCGTACCTTAACTACGGTGATCATGGATATGGAGCGATTTAAAAACATTACCGCTGCGGAATTGGTGCAGATACCCGAAATAGGACCGAAAATGGCGGAAAGCCTGGTCAGTTTTTTTCACGAGCCCCACAACCTGGCCATGCTGGAGAGGCTGGCCGCCGCTGGCCTCAACATGCAGGAACCGGAAGCTGCTGAGACGGGGGGGCGCCTGGCCGGAAAGACGTTTGTCCTGACCGGTACTCTCGAATCGATGAGCCGCAGCCAGGCCGGCGAAAGGATCATGGCCCTGGGGGGTAAGACCAGTTCCAGCGTGAGCAAGAGCACTGACTACGTGGTGGTCGGTTCGGAGCCGGGCAGCAAATATGACAAGGCCCGGCAGCTGGGAGTGAAGATATTGAGCGAGGATGAATTCCTGGCTCTACTGGATTAGAGTCTGACGAAATCAGTCGTCGCATGCAAGTTTCGCGCTTGTCATCGCCAAATAGTTGCAATAAAATAAATACTAGTTTTCAAGCCATCCCCATTCCTGTGCCGGGGATGGCTTCGACATTGTACTCGAGCGGGGAGGACGGGGCGTTGACCGGGACCATTATAAACGCGGTGACCATCATTCTAGCGGGCTTGATTGGATTGGCATTCCGCAAGGGAATCCCGGCCAACATCAGCCGCACCATGCAGGACGGCTTGGGGCTGCTGATCGCCGCCATTGGCATGCAATACGCATTCAAGGCGGACAGCATCGCCCTGGTAGGGGTCTGTCTGGCTTTGGGGGCAGTATGGGGGGAATGGCAGCGCTGGGAAAACCGCCTGGAAAACCTGGGAGTCCGCTTGGAACGGGCTATCGGCGGCAATCAAGCGGGCCAGGGAGAAAACCTGTTTGTGAAGGGATTTGTATCCGCCACCCTGCTGTTTTGTGTGGGCGCGATGGCCATTGTGGGTTCGCTGCAGGACGGTTTGACGCACAACTATGAAATCCTGCTGGTGAAATCCATGCTGGATGGCATATTCGCCATGCTATTTGCAGCCAGTATGGGGGTGGGGGTGCTTTTCTCAGCCCTGCCGCTCTTCCTGTACCAGGGCTCGATCAGTATGGCCGCCGGATTCCTCAAACCCCTGCTCAACGATCCCATGCTCAACAATATCACTGCCCTGGGCGGGGTATTGATAATGGGGATAGGATTAAATGCCCTGGGGATCACCAGGATCAAGGTAGCCAACCTGCTGCCGGGACTGTTTCTAGTACCCGTGGCCATGGCGGTTGTAAACGCCTGGCCCTGGTGACAGACCAGGCTAAACCCGGTGCCGGCCATGACTGTATACAATGGCAATATTAGTGAATTCCCCGCCTATTTGATATAATTATCAACGTATGAAAAGACTCGAGGAGGAATTGGAATGGCCTTGACTATAAAGGAAGTTGAGCATGTGGCCCAGTTGGCCCGTCTGAACCTGACCGAAGAGGAAAAGATCAAATTTACCGAACAGCTCAGCTCTATCCTCAATTATGCGGATACCCTCAAAGCCATCCCTACTGAAGGCATTGAACCCCTCACCCATATCCTGCCCATAAACAATGTCTTCCGGGAGGATCAGCCGGGGCCCAGTATGGATCGGGAAGAGATACTGGCCAACGCTCCGCTGGCTGAAGATTACCAATATAAAGTGCCCAAGATTATGTAGAGGAGGTCAGTCAGGTGGAACTGCATGAGCTGACTGTACATGAGTTGCAGGAATTATTGGCCGGTGGGAAAACCTCGTCGGAAGAGATAGTAAAATCGCTCTTGGCCCGCATCGACGCAGTCGAAGGGGAGGTAAAATCGTTTATCACCTTGACCGGTGAGCAGGCTCTCGACAAGGCCCGCCGGGTCGATGCCAAAGGCAATTACCAGGGCATAGCCGGCATACCGATGGGACTCAAGGATAACATCTGCACCCGCGGGATCAAGACTACCTGCGGCTCCAGGATGCTGGCCGATTTTGTCCCCCCTTACGAATCTACCGTTTCTAGCCGCCTGGACCAGCACGATAGCATCTTGATGGGCAAGCTCAATATGGACGAGTTTGCCATGGGATCGTCGACGGAGAATTCAGCCTTCTTTCCCACCCGCAATCCATGGGATCTTACCAAGGTACCCGGGGGTTCATCCGGAGGTTCGGCGGCTGCGGTAGCCGCCGGCCAGATCCCCTTCAGCCTGGGCTCGGATACCGGCGGATCTATCCGCCAACCGGCAGCATACTGCGGAGTGGTGGGGATGAAGCCGACCTATGGGCGGGTATCCCGCTGGGGGGTAGTCGCCTATGCCTCTTCTCTGGACCAGGTGGGGGTACTCAGCAAGGATGTGCGGGACAACGCCATGATTATGCAGATCATCGCCGGTCATGATCCCCTTGATTCCAACTGTGTCAGTCTGGCAGTGCCTGATTATACAGCGGGCCTGGATGGTTCGGTCAAAGGAATGCGCATCGCTTATCCGCGCGAATACTTTGGCGCCGGAGTGGATGAATCGATTCGGGTCCTGATCATGCAGGCCCTTAAGAAATATGAGGAATTAGGAGCCATAGTGGAGGAGGTATCGCTGCCTCACAGTGAATACGCCCTGCCCGCCTATTACCTGGTGGGTCCGGCTGAAGCCAGCGCCAATCTGGCCTGTTTCGACGGAGTAAGGTTCGGCTACCGGGACCAAACTGCCGAGAACGTGGTGGATATGTTCTCTCTGACCCGTGCTCATGGCTTCGGGGATGAAGTGAAGCGGCGCATCATGCTGGGCACCTATGCCTTAAGTTCCGGTTATTACGACGCATATTACCTTAAAGCCCTGAAGGTAAGACGGCTTATCGCTGAGGACTTTGCCAAGGTATTCAATGATTATGACATTATTGCAGCGCCGACCACACCCACCACCGCCTTCGCGCTGGGGGAGCAGAGCGGCGATCTCCTGACCATATACATGAATGACATCCTGACTGTCCCGGTGAACATGGCGGGGCTGCCGGGTATGTCCATCCCCTGTGGGTTTGCCGGGGGACTGCCGGTGGGCATGCAGATCATCGGCAAGGCCTTCGATGAGGCGACGATTTATAAAGCCGCCTATGCTTTCGAGCAGAATACCGATTTTCATACCATCAAACCGCAGCTGGGGGTGAAATAGATGAGCACGGGTTATGAAGTAGTCGTCGGCCTGGAGGTCCATGCCGAGCTCAAGACCCAGACCAAGATTTTTTGTTCCTGCTCCACTGCCTTCGGAGCTGAACCCAACCGACAGACCTGTCCGATCTGCTCCGGTTTCCCGGGGATGCTGCCGGTGCTCAACCGCCATGTGGTGGAACTGGCCATCCGCGCCGGGCTGGCTCTTAACTGCGAAATCCCGCCCATGTGCAAGTTCGACCGGAAAAACTATTTCTATCCGGACCTGCCTCATGGTTATCAGGTTTCGCAATTCGATTTTCCGGTCTGCAAACGGGGCTATGTGGATATAGATGTTAAAGGCCAGAAGAAACGGGTAGGCGTTACCAGAGCCCATATGGAGGAAGATGCCGGCAAACTGGTACACCAGGGTGACATCACCACCACGCCCTTTTCCCTGGTGGATTTGAACCGCAGCGGGATGCCGCTGCTGGAGATCGTATCCGAGCCGGATATGCGCTCCGCCCAGGAAGCCAGAGCCTATCTGGAAAAATTGCGTTCCATGTTGTTGTTTGCCGGGGTCTCGGACTGCAAGATGCAGGAAGGATCGCTGCGCTGTGACGCCAACGTTTCGGTGCGCCCCTTCGGTCAGCAGGAATACGGAACCCGCTGCGAAATCAAGAACCTTAACTCGTTCCGGGCCCTGGAAAGAGCTATTGAATATGAGGCCAAACGGCATATGGAAGCCCTGGAGGATGGGATTGAGATCATCCAGGAGACCCGCACCTGGGATGAGGAGAAACAGGTGACTCGCTCCATGCGCTCCAAGGAAGAAGCCCACGATTACCGTTACTTCCCTGAGCCCGACCTGCCGCCCCTATTTATCAGCCGGGAATGGGTGGATGAGGTAAGGGCCGCCCTGCCGGAGATGCCCGAACAAGCCCAGCAGCGTTTGGCAGAGGTTTATGGCTTGCCTGATTACGATGCTGCTTTCCTGACCCTGACTCCGGAGACCCTGGACTTTTTCGACCGGTGTATGCAGGATTATCCCGATGCCAAGACCATCTCCAACTGGATGATGGGGGAATTCAGCCGGTTGCTGAACCAGAACAACCTGGAAATCGGGGACAGCCGACTCACTCCCGACCACCTGGTGCAGATGCTGCGCCTGGTGGATGACGGAACTATCAGCGGCAAGATGGCCAAAACAGTCTTCGAGGAGATGTTTAACAGCGGGCAAAAGCCCCAGGAGGTCATCAAGGAAAAGGGACTGGTACAGATTTCTGACGCCGATACCTTGCAGCCGCTGATAGAAGATATTGTAAAGGCCAATCCCAAGGTGGTGGAGGACTACAAGAGCGGTAAGGGCAAAGCGATGGGTTTCTTCGTGGGCCAGATCATGAAGGCTACCAAGGGTCAAGCCAACCCGGCTCTGGTCAATGAGCTGCTCAAGAAGACACTGGATGACATATAATAGCCTAATCGGGAAAACCAAATGGAAATTTGAAATACAGAGGGGTAGGGGGAATTAATATGACTTGGACATTAATTAACCGAGACTGGTTCCTGGAACCGGACGTCAAAATACGGGTGGTGGATACAACCCTCCGCGACGGGGAGCAAACCGCCGGAGTGGTTTTTTCCAACGATGAAAAGGTGCGCATCGCCAGTTACCTGGATCAGATCGGTGTCGACCAGATCGAGGCTGGCATACCGGTGATGGGCGGATTTGAAAAGGACTGCATCAAAGAGATTGTCAGGCTGGGGCTCAAGTCCAGCATTATGGCCTGGAACCGGGCGGTAATCAACGACATCAGAGAGTCCATCACCTGCGGCGTAGATGCGGTAGCGATCTCTATCAGCACCTCGGATATCCATATCGAGCATAAACTGCAGACCACCCGCGAGGATGTCCTGCGCCGCATGTCCGACGCGGTCAAGTTTGCCAAGGACAACGGGCTGTATGTCTCGGTCAATGCCGAGGACGCGTCCCGATCGGATTTGGAATATCTGACTGAATTCGCCCTGATTGCCAAACATGCCGGGGCCGACCGGCTGCGTTATTGCGATACGGTGGGAATCCTGGACCCGATGAAGACCTTCCGGTACATCAAGACCCTGCATGATGCAGTGGGATTGGATATCGAGATGCATACTCACAACGATTTCGGCATGGCCACCGCCAATACCTTGGCCGGAATATATGCCGGGGCCAACCATGTCGGGGTCACCGTCAATGGACTAGGTGAAAGGGCCGGCAATGCCTCCCTGCAGGAAGTCATCATGGGTATCAAGCACCTGCTGAAGATCGGTGTCACCTATGACACCACCATGCTCCGGGAGGTGGCTATGTATGTAGCCCAGGCCTCCGGTCGGGATTTGGGACTCAACAATCCCATCGTCGGGTTGAATATCTTTGCTCATGAATCGGGCATCCATGGTGACGGGGTGCTTAAGAACCCCTTGACCTATGAGGCTTTTCGGCCTGAGGAAGTGGGCCTGGAGAGACAGATCGTGATCGGCAAACACTCTGGTTCAGCCGCCATTAAATCCAAGTTCATGGAATACGGGGTTGAGCTCAGCGATGAAGATGCCCAGGAGATCCTGGCGCGTTGCCGGCAGATGGCTATCGATAAGAAACGTTCCCTGTTCGATAAGGAAATGGCCTATATTTACAAAGGCTATCTGGCTGAACTGAAACGAAACCAGGCTGGCTAAAAGGGCGGCTGGTTCCGCCAAGAAGATCGTATACCAACAAGGAGGATTAGCGTGGCTGAAGTAATGGGAGAAAAGATCACTGTTAAGGACGGGGTGCTTAATGTTCCCGACCACCCCATCATTCCTTTTATAATTGGGGATGGGACAGGCCCGGACATCTGGGCGGCAGCATCGCGGGTCATCGATGCCGCGGTAGCCAAGGCCTATGACGGCCAGAAATCCATCGTATGGAAAGAGGTACTGGCTGGAGAGAAGGCTTTTAACCTGACCGGGGAATGGCTGCCCCAGGCTACCTTGGATGCTATCAACGAATATATAATCGCCATTAAAGGCCCCCTGACCACCCCCATCGGGGGAGGCATCCGCTCGCTCAACGTAGCCCTGCGGCAGAGCCTGGATCTCTACACCTGCCTGCGGCCGGTCCAGTATTTCCAGGGCGTGCCCTCACCGGTCAAACATCCTGAGGATGTAGATATGGTAATCTTCCGGGAGAACACCGAGGATATCTACGCCGGCATCGAATATCCGCAAGGTTCGGAACAAGCGGAAAAACTGCTTAAATTCCTGCAGGAGGACCTGGGAGTCAACAAGATTCGCTTTCCGGGCAGCTCCGGTCTGGGTATAAAGCCGGTTTCTGAAGAGGGGACCAAACGGCTGGTGCGGGCTGCCATCGACTACGCCCTGAGTGAAGGCCGTAAGAGCGTCACTCTGGTGCACAAGGGCAATATCATGAAATACACTGAGGGCGCTTTCAAACAGTGGGGTTACGAGGTAGCCGAGCAGGAATATGGCGACCGGGTCTTCACCTGGGATGAATATGACCGCATCAAGGACGAGAAGGGCGCGGAGGCCGCCGATAAAGCCCAGGCGGAGGCAGAAAAGGCCGGCAAGCTGATTATCAAGGACGCCATCGCTGACATCTTCCTGCAGCAGATCCTGACCCGGCCGCGTGAATTTGATGTGGTGGCCACCCTCAACCTGAACGGGGATTATATTTCCGACGCCCTGGCCGCTCAAGTAGGGGGCATCGGCATCGCCCCTGGAGCCAACATCAATTATATTACCGGCCACGCCGTATTCGAGGCCACCCATGGCACGGCGCCCAAATACGCCGGCTTGGATAAGGTAAATCCTTGTTCAGTGATCCTGTCGGGAGTGATGATGCTCAAGCACCTGCGCTGGCTCGAGGCCGCTGATCTGATCACCGCGGCTATTGAGAAAACCATCGCCAGCAAGGTGGTCACCTACGACTTCGCTCGTTTGATGGAGGGAGCGACCGAGGTCAAATGTTCCCAGTTTGCCGATGAATTAATAAAGAATATGTAAACACCGAGTCGGTATTGTTACTCAGCGGGGCGGGGCAGCAACTGCAATCCGTGGACTCAGGTTTTTAATTAACAGTGAACAGGTATTAAGAGGGTTTCGGACTTCGGACTGAAACCCTCTTTTTGTGGTGGTGTTGAGGCGACAAAGGCTTTTTCTCTGGATGTTAAGAATGCCACTCTGAGCGCAGCGAAGAGTCTCATTGAGTGTTACCGTGAACGAGATGAAGATTCTAATCACGCAGTGAGGGATCTGGCAGAGCCAGATGCCAGCGTAGTAAAAGACCCTCACAGAAGACTGGAATGCTAAGAATTGCTGGTGGTATGCATAATACACTGGCAGACGTTAAGCGACAGCGTGGAAGCCATTATATTTGTGCACACCTCATATCAGCAAAATGGAGCTTTACAGAGGTCTCGAACCGCCCCCATGATACTGCAGGTCCAGGGCGCGGATGCGGGCCATTATGGCGGTAATCAGGTCGATCCGTTTGAAGGGTGTTATCAGGTAATATCCGTCCACATAAGGATATATCTCCTCGGCGAATCGGGCGGAAATCTCCACTGCCAGGACGCTGGCTGCTTCTTTGGAGAGGCCCTGGTATTGTTCCACGATGTCCTCGGCCACTCTTATACCCGCTATTTCATTGTTCATAAAACAGGCATTCTTATGGCTGACGATGGGTATAATGCCGCCCAAGAGGCGGACCGTCAATTCCCGGCGAGCAATCTGCAGATTTTCAACCGCGGTAGAACTCAGCACCGGTTGGGTCAGGAACATGGTCACCCCGTTTTCCACCTTTTTGCGGGCGCGCTGCAGTTCATGGGCGAAGTTGCGGGCATTAACATTAAGTGCCGCACAGATATTGAACGGGGAGGCGAAAGCGGTCTGGTTGAAATTACTGATATAGCGAGCCAGCACGGCCGAATTGAAGCTAAAAACCCCCTTCACCTCATCCCGCTGGGCGGTGGGGACTGGATCGCCGGTAACCACCAGGACATTATTTATTCCCTCGATGTTCAGACCCAGCAGCAAAGCCTTGGTGGCGTTGATGTTACGGTCCCGGCAGGTTAGGTGGGGCAGGGGGGTTATGCCCAGTTCCCGCTTCAGCTTGCAGGCCATCAGGCTGCTGTCCACCCGGGCTCGGGCCAGGGGGGAATCGGCGATGGTGATGGCGTCCACCCCCTGCTCCTTCAAGTGGCGGGCGCTGGCCAGGAAGAAGTCGATATCGGTGTCGATGGGAGGGTCGAGTTCAACCGCGATGATCTTTTCATTCTGGGCCATTTTCTCCAGCAGCTGGTTGGGCAGGGGCTCTCTCTGCGGACGGGGTTTTTCAAGGGGGGTTCTGGCAGCGATCTTGTCAGGGGAGAATGATGCCAGCCGGACTACCATCTCCCGGATATAGTCCGGGGTGGTACCGCAGCATCCGCCCAGAATGGTCACCCCCTGGCGGGCCGCCTCCAGCATCTGGTCAGCAAAATACTCCTTATTGCTCTGGAAGAAGGTACGGTTGTTGATCAAAGCCGGATAACCGGAATTGGGCATGATAGAGATGGTCTTATTTCCAAAGGACAGTCCTTTCATATACTCCCGCAGGTGGGACGGTCCCGAATAACAATTGAAACCCACCGAGTCTATAGTAGGGACATTGAGCAGGCTATCCAGCAACTGCCGGCCCGATTTTCCCAAGCGGGTCAGCCCTTCGGGTGATACCGCGAAGGAAACCATGACGTAGGCTTCCGGATTCCTCTCTTTGATATAACGGGAGAGGGGGGCCAGGTACTCCTCGCTGCTGAAGGTTTCAAATAGGAAGTTGGCTGCCCCCCGTTCCAGGAACAGGTCCACGATTTCCCGATATTCTTCCCAACGATCGGCGTCATCCTCGGCCGGCAGCGGGCCGATGTCGGCAAAGACCTGAATGCCAGTTCCCTCGGCCGCTTCCATAGCCAGATCGTAACCCTGCTGGATGACGGTGGCCAGGGTCTCGGCATTACAACCCAGGCTGGCCCGGTTGGCCCCAAAGGTATTGGTTTTGATGGCCTGGCAGCCGGCTTCGATATATTCCCGGTGGATTTTTATTACTGTGTTGCGATCAAACAGATTGGCCAGCTCACAGTTGCTCAAAGGATTGGGGGCAACACTGGCATAATAGGTGCCCATGGCACCATCAAAGATGAAAGGCGACTTAACCGGTTTAATCATCATAACCATCCTTTGCATCACAATTGGTTTCCTGCTTATGATAGCAAATATGGAGGTCGGCCGCACCCGGACCAGATAGGGTGCGGTCAAAATATGCAGGAAGGATTATGATATAATGCAATAGATGTCCCGGACCGGGCGGTTCGGCGACCCGCTGTTCGGGACTGTACGTTGGGACGTTTAGTACGTGTCTGACCGGGGTAACTTCTTCAGGGGAGGGGAAGAAAATCAGCAATCGATTCAGGGATTCGTTATTGGACATAGATACGTTTTCAGTGACCTGGGAAATGGTTCCCGGCCGGGGAGCCCGCGAGAAAGCCCAGACCGATGTGATCCGGGCTGCGCAGGAGGCGGCCCAGGAAGGATTGGTTCATGCTCTGGCTATTACTGATAATCCGGGGGGAAGGCCAGCCCTGTCTGCATCCTTCTTGGGCGCGGAGATACTCGCCCTGGGCATCGAACCGCTGGTTCATTTCACCTGCAAGGACAAGAACCGCAACCAGATCGAGTCCGAGCTCTACGCTCTGGACCGGGCCGGGGTGCAAAATCTGCTGGTGATGAGCGGGGACTATCCCACCGGTGGATTTAAGGGGCGGGCCAAGCCGGTTTTCGACCTGGACCCGGTCCATGTTCTGGAGATGGCCGGGGCGATGAATCAAGGTCGGCTGGTATCCTCTTCCCAGGGCCAGGCCAAGCCCCAGCCCAGCCAATTCCTGACCGGGGCGGTGGTATCTCCCTTCAAGGCCACCGAAGCAGAATTAATGGTGCAGTATTACAAGCTGCAGAAGAAGATAGCTGCCGGGGCCGGATTCATAGTCACCCAGTTGGGCTACGACGTACGCAAATTTCACGAAGTCCTGCAGTATATCCGCAGTTGCGACCCCAGCTTGCCGGTAATCGGTAATATTTACATCCTGCCTTTCGGGGCGGCCCGGATGATGAATGCCAACCAGCTGCCTGGATGTGTGGTTTCCGACCAGTTGCTGGCCCAGATCGACCGGGAACGGGCGGACCAGGATAAAGGCCTGGGCGCGCGGGTGCTTAGGGCTGCCAAGATGTATGCGTTCATGAAAGGGATGGGCTTCGATGGGGTACACCTGGGTGGCCATAATATCAGCTATGAGCAGGTGCGCTTGGTGATAGAAAAGGGGGAGGAGCTGGTACCGGATTGGCTCCAAATCATCCCCGAATTTGATTTTCCCCAACCGGATGGATTCTATTATTATGAATTTGACCCTGCCACCGGCCTCAATACCCCGATCCCGGTCAACCGTGCCGCTTTGCCGGCGGACTATCCGGTGACCTTCAACCATCGTATAATGCGTCTGGTGCATAGTCTGGCCTTTACCCCGGGCAAGAACCTGTTCCCATTGGCACAGAGCCATTACCGCAAAAAAAAGGACCCCAGCCGGCATGGTTGGGAGCATCTGCTCAAGGTGATCGGCAACGGCTGCCAGGACTGCGGCGACTGTGCCCTGCTGGACATGGCCTACCTGTGTCCCATGTCGCAGTGTCCCAAGAACCAGCGCAATGGTGCCTGCGGGGGCAGCCGCGACGGTTGGTGTGAGGTTTTCCCCGGCAGGAAGAAATGCGTCTGGGTTAAGGCTTATGCCATACTGAAGGCCTACGGTGAGGAAGGGCAGCTGGAAAGTCTGCAGGTGCCTCCGGTCAACTGGGATCTCTACCAGACCTCGGCCTGGTATAATTACTACACCGGACGCGATCATTCCGCCATCACGGAGGACAAGGATTAGAGCTGAAGGTGCGCTGCGAACCAAAACCAATTGGTCCCTGGGAAATTCGATCCCGGTGGCTGCTTATATAATCCCCTTGACGCTTGCCCGCGACTGCGATTCCTTGGCCAGAGCGGTTATCTGCTGGCACAGGGACCCCAGTTTCCCGTAATTATGGTCGGCCACCGCTCTTTCCATGGACAAGGCCAACTTCGATATCTTCATGAATCCATACATTCCTGCGGTGCCCTTGAGACTGTGGCTGATATGCTTGATGGCACTATCGTTTTTGAGTTTTATCGCCTCTCGCAGCTCAACCAGCATCTCCTCCAGCATCTCCATGAATTCAGGCAGCAGTTCGGCAATGATCTGCTGGGAGTAAAGATCGGCCTGCTTGTCCTTCACAAACTCGTTGTTAAGCAGGTACTTGATTTCCCGAACCAAAGTTTCCGAACGGAACGGTTTGGCCAGGTAGGAGGTGCAGCCGCAGGCCAGGCATTTGTCGCGGTCGCTGCTGTGCGAGTTGGCAGTAACCGCGATTACCGGTATTTTCTCCCACGCCGGGTTTTCTCTGATCCGCCGGGTGGCCTCATAACCATCCATACGGGGCATTAGCATATCCATCAGTACCAGGTCAAAGGCTTTCCGTTCCATTTGGCATAAGGCTTCCAGACCGTTGGCGGCGGTTACCACCTCAAATCCGTAGTTGGTAAGCATTTGGCCGATCAGTTTCTGGTTGAGTTCATTGTCGTCAACCAGTAGGATCGAGACAGGATTGAGAGAAGCCATGAATTCTTCATCGAGCGTCGACGGCCAGACCGATTCATGTTCGGATGGGTTTATTTCCTCCTGCCGGTCGACCTCCAGGGGCAGCGTGACTTCAAAGGAATAACCGGTTTCGGGATGGCTGCGGACATGCAGTTCGCCCCCCATAAATTCGATTAGGCGCTGGCAGACGATCATCCCCAGGCTGAAGCTCGAATTACTTTCGGATGTACCATTCAGATTGGTACCGGACCCGGAAATAACCGACTTGGTAGAATGCGGCTTGGCAATGCCGGCACAAGCTATTGACAGCCGATGGGGAGGCGAAGGAGAAGGGACTACCCGGGCTGATATTTGTACACCTTCGATATCTTTATGTTCCATGAGGTTGAACAACAGATTGCCTACCACCCGTTTCATTTTGGTCTGATCCAGGCAGGCATTGCCGGGCAGACTGCCATTCAGATCCAACTCCAGCCGGAGGCCTTTTTTCTGCAACAGCGGCCCAAAAGCGGAGGTCCATTGGGGCAGGGATTCACGGAGGTCGGTAGGGACCAGATCCAATTGTGCCCCTCCGTCCTGGAGCTTGGCCAATTCCAGCACATCATCAATGTTGTTGAGGAGCGTTTCCCCGCAATCGCGGATGTCATCGACCAAGAGCAATTGGTTCGTATCAAGCCGGCTGTGTTCCAGCAGATCGGCCGAACCGAGAATACCGATCAAAGGTGTGCGCAGCACGTGGGTGAGGTTGGACAGGAAGCGGTCGCCAAAAAGGGACTGGTTTTCCCTGCCCGGTTGGCCATGTGGAGGCGAATCCTGGTCTGCGGACAAACGATTATTAGAAATACCATGATTAGATTCCTTATATTGCAATTTAATCTGCCTTCCTCTCTCCAAAAACTCGCCAATGGCGATCTTACATGATGCCGTATAGACAGCATATATGATAGTGGAGGAAAAATATGTCTAATCATGGCAGCAGGAATGAAAAATTTTGTGTTTATTTCTGGCGAACCTAATCACTTATTGGAGAAGCTAAGGTATTTTCCCGAGAAATCGGGTCTAATAGGCAAATTTGATCTAAAAAAATTGATTTGCATGCAAGGATGGGGGCCAGGATGGCGTAAGTAAGGATGACGCGGGTAAAGATGATGAACGGGTGCCGCCGATGCCACAGTCGGCGGCCGGTTTAAGCATTGAAAAGCAGGAATTTGGCAAGTCAGGGGGAATTTATTAAGTGTGAGTCGAATTTACTGGGATAGAATTGCCCCGTACTACGTACATAGAGGAGAGGTGTTGAATTGAAGCTTTTTAATCCTGGACGCTTCCTATTGGCCGCAGCCCTGATGGTGGCCTGGGCCTGCTGCCTGTCCGCCCCGGCGGCGCAAGCCGCGCCCACTGTAGACATCATCATAAACGGGCAGCAGATACCTTCTGATGTTCAGCCGGTGATCGTGGAAGGGCGGACTTATGTGCCTTTAAGGGTGGTATCGGAAAACCTGGGCGCCCGGGTTACCTGGATGGAAAAAGAGCGCCAGGTGGTGATCAACTGGAAGACAGACACTACCCCCGACCTGCCCCGGACTTCCGACGATATATCCATAATTCTGGATGGCCAGGTATTGAAGATTCCCGCCACTTATGGCAAACCGTTCATAAACAGCCAGTGGCGCACCATGATCCCCCTGCGGGCAGTGGGGGAAGCCCTGGATTGTGAAGTCCAGTGGCTGGCTGAGTCGTATACAGTAGTCATCGATTCCAAGGCCCAACTGGAGGATCGCCGGTTGTTTACTGACTTGGCGGCGTATAAGACCAATCTCAAACTGATGGATGGGACGGTAATAAACTCTGCCTCCCTGGCCGGCAAGACCCCGTCATCATTCAGCAGCGAACAGATCGAGGTTTTCGAGAAGTATCGCTCTGATTTGGCCAAGTACAGCGCCAATGTTGTTCTGCCGGATGGTGATACTATTAATGCCGCGGATCTGACCATAATGGGCGAATCCTATTTGAGCGCCAATCAATTGAATAAGTGGCTGCGGCAGCAACAGGGCCGCCTTGGCCTGACCGGGGGCGGACTGGCAGGCCTGCCGCCTGATTTGGCCGAACTATATCTGAGAATAGGAGAAGAATACGGCGTACGGGGCGATCTGGCCTTCTGCCAGGCAGCCAAGGAGACGAGGTATTTCCTGTTCGGCGGCGAGGTACAACCGTGGCAGAACAATTATTGTGGTCTTTATGCGACTGGTGCCCCCCGGACCGGGGATGAAGACCTCAACGGGGCTGATCCCAGCCAGGTTTGGTTCATGCCAGGGGTTCACGGAGCGATTTTTGCCACTCCCAAAGCCGGAGTGGAGGCTCACATTCAACACCTGTATGCCTATGCCACCAAGAACAAGCTGCCGGCCGGCAAACCGCTGGTCGACCCCCGCTACACCTTGGTATCACGGGGCATTGCCCCCACCTGGCTGGGCCTCAACGCCCGCTGGGCAGTTCCTGGAACCACCTATGGACAAAGCATAATTTTCGATTATTGGGCCAAGGCTTACTAGCAACGGACTGTGACCTTTCCGATAAGCCAAGATCAGCAAGGTTTTCCATTCGTTTGTGAAGAACCGGCCAGGCCATGATAAGGGCAATTGGTTGGTGCCAGGCGCCTTATAAACCACAAAAATACCGCGGAGCAGATAGTTTCTGTCCGCGGTATTTTAATCGATATCAGGGATTTTATGAGTTTCCGTATCCCTATGTAAATCCCTAACCCCTCAGGGCCACCGACTTACGATAGAAAGGGCCGAAGGGATCCCCGATGGGCAGGACTTTGTAGCCATACTGGGTGTTGATGCATACGGCTCCGGAGAGGTAGAAGGAGCATATGGCAATGCCCATCTCCGAGTAGGCCGCCAGTTGGTGCCAGAAATGTTCAGCGCCCCAACCCAGGGTGCTCATAAACAATCCCAGGAAGAGCAGATCGATGAGGAAGAAGATGAGCCACAAAACCTTGTTGGTTCCCATCGCCCCAATCGTCATAAAGACGGTGAAGATAAAATAGCCTAGAAACGCGAAGCCTAGCTGGTGGGCGTCAAATCCCTCTCCTTTGCCGATCAGACCACTGGTCTGCATCCACCAGGTGGTACCGACGGCAAACCAGAAAAAGCCGTATCCGCAGAAAGCGGTGGCTCCAAATGTGTTATTGTGCTTGAAATCCATTATGCCGGCTATGAACTGAGCGGTAGCTCCCAGGAAGATAGCCCAGGGGATAATATAAGCGACCCCAGAGGTAATACCTAGTTTCTGTGTGGAAGCCACCAGGGTAACCATGGCCAAACCCAGCAGACCCAGGGGAGTGGGATTGGCGACCAGTTCCTGGACGTGTCCAGAGACTTTCATTTCATTTCCTGCTGACATGACAACCTCCTAATTAGTTTTAAGCTGTAACCGGGATTACCTCTTCTCCCCCCTTTCATGGTAAAGATTGAGAATTAATGCACAAAAGATGATTCGACATCAATTTGGATATGTCCTTCAAGCATGACGAATTTTGCGGCAAAGATTTGAAAATGATCAAATATTCCACTGGTGAAGCAGCCATTGGAGCCGCCCAAGGATGGTGTCAATCTGTCGGTCAAGGTCAGAAGGGGGGTTGTCGGTGGTTGCTGCGGCGGATTGAGGCGGAGCGGTGGAGGCAACCTGCTGAAGCCTTATGGATCGTTGCAGCCGGGAGATATCCTGATCATAGAGTTCCCGGAAGCTGCCCTGGGCTAGTGAGTCCTCATCATTCCCGGGAGCCGGCAAGTCGAGCAGCAAGGCGGCAGATCCCATGTCCAGCACCAGATCCACCCGGTCGGGCAGGTCTTGGCGGTGGCAATCGATCTCCAGGACAGGATCACCCAGTGCTGTTTTCGAATCCGCCGGTTCGGGATTGAAATCAGCGTTCGTTTCATAAACGCCAAAATGGATACGACCCTTGTCCTCGTCACCGGCACACATATCAGCTGCAGCCAGGGTGGCCAGTTTGTAGCGTGAATTGCAGTCAAGTTCGAGGTTGGCGGTATCAAAGGGTATCCTGGCCAACGAGACTGCCTGCCCGTCGGGTCGGAAAACAGCCAGGTAAAAGCTATAGGGGTAAATAACGCTCAAGCTCCCGGTCCACATGTCTGGATCAGACTGGGGATGCAGCCCCTGGACCGCGGCCCAGGGAAAGTCATCTGCCGCCTGGACCGATATCCGTTGGGGGAGGCTTGCTGCCAGCTGTCCCAGTGGTGATTCGGGATCTATGTCCCCGGATATAAACAGGCAATCGAAATTCCAGCTGCCCGCTGCCAGAAAGCCAAGGTGGGATGCCATTTCCCTGATCACCCGGGCATCTCCCCGGCATTGTCCTTCGAGGGTGATGGTTATCCCCGGAAATGTGTTCAGGAAAGTGGCTTCTGCCAGGTTGCCTTGTGCTTCCAGCAGTATTAAGTCACCCAGGGGTTGGGGGTAGTGGAACTGGAAGCCAGCGGCCTGAGCCAATGAGCGGGGGACAACCAGAGCCTCTTCCAAGCCCAGCGTTTCATTCAGTACATCCAAGAGGCGCCGCCGTACTGACAAGGGGGGCACTCCAGGTATGGCTGCCGAGGCTGAGTCTATTACTTTTCGGGTGGGCAGCAGGTATTCGCGGTGAAGATAGGCAATATACTTCTGCAGCTGGGCCCGGCTCCATGGGTCTCCAGTCGCCTCAGGTCCGAAATGGGCCAGGCCTGGCACCTTCACTATTAAAGCCGGATGGCTGACTGGCTGGCCTTCTGTCCAGGCCGCCAGCCAAGTGTCGTTTTCGCCCAGGTCGATAGCTACATGCATGCCTTTATCCTTTCCTGGCCACTACAATTTTGGGTATCTCTTCATAGACCAGATCTCCCAGCCGGATGATATAGATATCGCCTTCGCTGTACAGGATCATGCCTTCGGGAGCCTCTGCCACCTCGGCGCTGATGAGGCCTTTTTCGATCCAGCCGGAACCGGCGGAGGGGAGCAGAGCCCCGGTGTTGATGACCACGCGCTCTATTTGCGGGCTTATATCCTCGAATCGGCTCTGCAAATTGCGGGAATCCAGCATTTGCTCCATTTGCCGGCTGAAAGATTCCAGTATTTCAGTCTCTGCATCCAGTACCTTCTGTATTTCCAGGTATGCGGTCATAGACTTGCGGGCATTAATCTCGCGTTCATCCAGGAGCTCGATCCCCCGCAGGGTTATATCCACCTCCGCGCCCAGTTTCTGTACCGTGGATCGCAGCGGCGAACGGGAGCCGGGTTCAGAGTCCAGCGACTTTTGTAGAAATTGGGCAGCATCGCCCAATATCCGCTGGCTGCTTTGACTGAATGAATCGTAGCTGCCCGCCTGGGAGACCGTCAGGCTGGAAATCAAATCATCCAGGGAGCGCCGGCCCCGTTGACCAAAATCAGCCAATTCCAGGGCATATTTTTCATCCAGGTGGCCGAGTGCTGGCATACTTCCCAACCAGTCCTCCCAGCCCCGGGATTGGAAACTGGAACATTGCTCCACGGTTTGCAGCCAAGCCTGCAGCCAGTCCTGAAACTGGGCTGACAATCGGGCCGCCCGTCGTTGGTCCGAACGGCCGTGATAGCTTCGCAATGCCTCCAGGTAAAGTTGGTAGCCGGGCTGAACGCTTTGTTTGTACCATGTCCGGACTACCGGGAGTGTCTTGCGGTTATCCCAAATGGCATCGACTTTTTCCAATTCATTCATGAGGCTGGTAAAAAGGTCTTTACCAGGGCTGGTGCTGTGGATATCCTGAATATTGGTTAGCAATTTAATGGCCAACTGCCATTGGGACAACAGTCGGTTCAAATCGCGTTTTTCTTTGCCGGCCTGAAAATCAGCCGATTTGAATAGGGAGGCTGCCAGAATGCAGGCTGGAAACCGCTCCAGGGTGTCGAGCAGCTGCTTGTCAGCCTGCAGGGAACGGGCGATGTCCACCTGCTGGACGAATAAGACCCAGCTTTCCGAATGCTCCTTCAGCAGGTACAGCAGATCTACCGTACGAGTTTCGGCAACCGCTTGCAGCGTCGACCAGCGGTGGTTTATTTCGGTGCGCAGGTCCTGCAGCTGCCGGACTGCCCGTCGGGTCTGGTTGCAGATCCTGACATTGAACCGCAATAGGTTGAGCAAATCAGTTTGCAGTGATTGCTCCTGGCGGCTCAGCTTGTGGATACGGCGCCAATCGTTTTCTAGGGCCTGCCGGTACTGGGGCATGAAGCGCTGGTGAAAACTCTGGTAATAAAAAGTATTCAAGTCCAGCAGGTATTGATCCAGCGATTGAAAATCGGTGTTCCGGAGAGGCTGAACCTGCTGATCCAATTCACGGTGCAGTTGGCGCAGCATTTCATCCAACATGTCGATATATGGTTGGGTTTGATGCGGAGATTCCAATCCTAAAACACTCCCATATCTCTGCTCAAGCGCAGTTTCTTTTTCAGTACCGGTTCAATCTTGTCGGTGGCGCCGGAGGAAGGGATACCGGCGGCCTCATAATCCCGGTCGTGCTGCCGGGCGGCCAGAATCTTCTCAGCTTCGTCCCGGAGGTCTTCATCGGACAGGGGACCCAATTGCGTGACCAGAAGGTCGTTCATAAATACTGCATGGGGCAGCCAATTGAAGAGCTGCAAATACATTTCCAGCATCCTGGTGGCGTAGGGTCTGTCCAGGGCTTTACTCTCTTGTATGTGTACATAGCGCAGTAATTCCAGGCCGGTGAAAGCTTCATGCGGCTGGGACTTCATCTTGGCCGCCAGTCCTTCTATTATCGTTGGCGTACTGTCAAGTATCCCGGTTCGGTCCCATTGTACCAGGGCGGCGGCAAGAGGGTCGTCTTCCCGCAGGAGTTGCAGTTGGACCGCCTTCTGGATTATTTCATATTTTGCATATTGACGCCGGCCTTGCAATGCCGCAGCCACAATGGCATACAGGTCCAGATGCAGGAGGGAGCCTGGTTCAGGGCTGAAACCCGGGAACAGGCTGCGATAATTGTCCAGGACCCAACCGCGGGGATGAAGAGGTGCGGCCAATATGCCTAAAAGCGGTAGGGTCCGGTCCAATAAACGGGACACTTGCCGGTGCAGGGGGGGGGTGCCCGCTGCATTGGCAAAGGTCTCTTCCAGATCCCGGTCCTGAATCATCCGGTTGAGCAAGGCGATGCAGTCGGTCAGTAATCCCGCCTGCCACAATAATTCCGCCCCTTCCGCCAGGTTGTCCCACCGGGAGTCGCTATTGTCATTGTTGGGTTGGGAGTCTTGTTTGCGCTTCAACACCTTGGCGGCCTCTGCCAGCAACTCTATTTTATCGCCATGGATGGTCGGCCAGGGTTGGCTGATCCGCCCGCGGGCAGACTGATCCGCTATACCTCCGGACTTACCATCCTTTATTCGTTCCAGGTGCTCCTTAAGCATCCGGCGCAGGTCCCGGTTGCCGGTGCGGGCCATCAAATAGGTACACTGCTGGGCGTCCATAACCTTAATCAGTCTCATATATCGGGGTTGATAACCATCCTGGTACAGATGGATGAGAAATCCCAGCGAAGCCGCGGGGGGATGTTGTTTTTCTATGTAATTGGCCAAATAATCCATGAAACCAGTCACCACGCCCGGGTCTGAGTCCCGCAGAAGGGCGAGGACCGATTGATCGGCCAGGTTGTTGATCAAAATGGCAAAAAAAATATCCCGTTGCGGACCATAAAACAGGCTCCGCTGCAGAAACTCGTACTCGGTACGAGTGCCGATCTTTACTTCCTGCCATGCGTCGCTTCGCCTGAGTCGGCGGCGCAGCTGCAATTCCTCCTGCCAGCAGGCGAATACGTCCGGCTGTTCTGCCAGGGTAGAAAACGCTTTCATTATTGTCTTCATCTAATTAATCCTCGGTGGTAATTCCATAAAGATCACGGTTGAGCAGCCGGCACGCCTGGCTGGCCTTGCCCGGGTCGTTTTCTGTCAAGTAGACATAATAATATATTGATTTCTCTTTGTTGGTAAAAATACCTCCCAGGCAGTCGCCGGAAATCACTTCGACCCGGTCCTGGCTGGCCTTGGTCCCCCGCAGGTAACGCACACTCTGTAGCCGGCTGATGAAAGAGTAACCACCCAGCCGGTCAAAATGGGCCTTGAGCCCGGTCTCCTTTAATGGATTGCCGCTTTCGAACTTCACCACCAGATCAGCTACCCGGGGGCGGGGCAGTTCTGCGGCCATACCAGTTTCGGACTGTAGATATTCCAGTGCCGGCAGGATGGTGGTATAAAGTACATCCAGGCCTTGCGCCGTACTGAGTTGATCATTCAGGTAAACCGGAAACATCGCCAAGTCTGGTGGCTGGGTGCGGAGATGGTCAATCAGGGCCGGATGGGCCAGCAGGTAGTCATACAGATCATCCGCGCCGTATTCGGAGCGGGGCAGGTGAATATGATAATACCGGTGCAAAATGGGGGCGTAACGCTCGTAAAACAATTCATAAGAGGGCAGCGAGGCTGAGCGCAGACGTTCAGCGTAGTGCCTTAGGTTGTCCATTTCTTCCTCATTTAAAAACTGGCCTCGGTACAGTCTGCGTAAAATCGCCCGCATTGGCTGCCTCCCGGTATATTTATTGATTGAATGTACTAAATTTATAACCCTGGGCCTTGAGATCGGTGATTATTCTTTCCAGGGCTTCGGTATTGCTCTTGGATACCGCATGCAACAGGATCACTGCGCCAGGGTGGATGTTGTCGATAACATGCTGGTAGGAGACGTCGGCTCCCGGCTGATTGCTCGGGTCCCAGTCCTGGAAGGCCATGCTCCAGAAGACGGTCCTATAGCCCAATTCATCTGTCCAACGCAGCGATCTAACCGAATAATTACCCATCGGTGGCCGCAGGTAACGGTCCAGTTGGGCACCGGTAAGCTCAGTATATCTTTGTTCCAGCCGGGCCAATTCCCGATTCAAGGTCTCCTGGGAAACCGTGCTCAGATCGGGATGGTTCCAGGTGTGGCTGCAAACCAGGTGGCCGGCCGCATGCATCCGTTTGACCAGATCCGGCTGGGTATCAATAAACTGGCCGGTAATAAAGAAAGCTGCTTTGACTCCGGTACGGTCGAGTATGTCGAGTATCGTGGAGGTGTAACCCAATTCATAACCATTGTCAAAAGTCAGGTAGATCTTATTGCTGTTGTTGGGCAGGGAATAGAAACCGTTATACTGCGACAGCAGCTGTACTGCCTCCTGGTTTACAGACGGAACCTGGTGCTTATTGTTCCGGGTGAACCACCAGGAGCGAGTCATGGTATCCGGAGAGGGAAGCTGAGGATCAGGTTTATTAGGAGTTGGCTGTGGGTTTGGCTCCGGCTCCGGGGTTGGTTCGGGAGCAGGTGCTGGGACAGGATCCGCCGGTTCCACGATCTGGTTGCTCGGGGTGTTGTTGATCGGAGGTTGGGGCCGGGATGTGGATTTGCAGCCGGCCAGGCCGCCAAGTATAATCAGTATCAGGGCGATTGCAATCAGCTGGCATGATTTTTTCATTACCGTAACCTCCTGGTTGGTGCTAAGCAGCCAATAAAAAACATTATTCGGCATAATTATAACTCATATACTAATTTTAGACTCGCAGCTTGCATCTTAGCCATAGCATTTGTTGGTACCGGAAGGCCGGATTAGACCTTGAGCGGGGCGTTATTGACCATGAAGACGGGCGCACATTTTTGTAAAAATAATAAGGATACGATCCGTATAATGGTCTTTCCGGTGCTGGGTTTGTTGTTACTGGCGGTGATTGGGGCGGCCAATCCCCATCTGCTGGTCAGCCGTTCCGGGTCGGTAATTTATACTTATGCCGCCAGTTTTACCAAGGGTGACATCGGCACTGGTTATGGATCGCCCAGCCCCGGCGCGGTTCCTTTTTCCCAATTGGAACCAGGGGATATCGTTCTGGGTGGGTGGCCCAATACCGCCTATGGGCAGTTTTCGCATGCCGGGCTCTATCTGGGGGATCATAAAGTGCTGGAAGGTTACGTCGATTACGGTTTGAGTATCCAGGACCTGAGCACGTATGAGCATTATTCCCGTGTCTGCTTGCTGCGGATCAACGCTCCGGCAGAGGTTAAGGCCAACGCGGTGGCCTATGCTTTGGCAGAGGAAAAGAAGATGTTTTATCCATTGGCTTTTAAAAACGGGAGCCGTTTGTGGAACTGCACCAAGATTATCTGGCGCGCCTATGCCGATCAGGAGATCGATCTGGATGAGATCGGGGATTTATGGATTGCTCCGGAGAGTCTGGCCCAAAGCCGCTGGGTGAGCGTTATCTATGAAAAGGGGATTTAATATCTTTTCGTTTTTAACAAGGGGTTATATCCTTCATATCAGCGCTATAATTGCGATTGGTCTGGCCATGTATTTTCCCGGCCTGGATATTATCCTGGCGCTGATCTATATCTATTTGGTATGGAAGGAAGGATCGCACTGCCAGCGGCGATTGAGTCAGGTGGAAATGGCAGCCGTGGCTGTACTCTGGCAGCTGCCGGGTTATGTACTGGCTGCATCGATCTTGCTGCCAATGGAGTCGGCATCTCAGTTTTCTTATTATTTCATTTTTATGCTGGAATTGTGGGACACGCCTCTGCTGCCCTTGATATCCATGCTGCCGACCTGGACACTGCTTGGTCGTCCTCTTTATTATTACCTCATGTTTGGGCTGGTTCCCGCCCTGTCTCTCTATTATTACACCCCAGTGCTGCTAAGGAATAGGCTACAAAGTCGATCCGCTGGTTCCATTTAATTGTCACCGATTTTACGGTGGCAGTAAATTTTCCCAGCGGATCTCTTAAAGAAACAGCTCTGATTGCTTCCTTTCGGATTTAAGGTATCCGATCCAAGATTTATTCCTCGCGGAGACTTGGACCTTTGTCGCGACTCCTTACAATCATCGCTGCTTCTGAGTATATTGTGCTCACTTCTCCAGGTATTATTCTGTAATAAATATGAAATCTTGCGAAACTGCAGCATATGTATATTGTATTCATTTATTAATACGCCGTATTGCCGAGCGTATTTGGCTGTTTTGCCAATAATAAATCCTTATCAAATAGTGTGAAATATGCTACAATATTTTGCATTCTAAGCCTTTTAGGTCGACTTTTTGGTCGAACTTTTGTCTTTTTATGAAAGGTTTGGGTTGAAAGGGGAGAGAAACACTTGGAGAATTCTGTTTTGCTGTCTCCAGCCGATAATCATCAAAAAGCCCTGATCAGAAAACTTGAACAAGAAGCCGGCACCAGCATTAGCCTGTGTTACCAGTGCGGCAAATGCACAGCTGGATGCCCGGCGGCGTTTGCAATGGATTTCCCCCCCCGCCAGGTAATCCGCATGCTGCAGTTGGGGCTGACTGATATGGCTTTGAACAGCAACAGCATCTGGATCTGTGCCTCCTGTGAGACCTGTTCCAGCCGCTGCCCGCGCGGGGTTGATATAGCCTCGCTGATGGATACCATGCGCCGCGAAGCCTTGAAGCGGGGCAAGACCGACAAGAAGGTGGCCGCGTTCAATAAGGCCTTCTTGTCTAATGTGAAAAATTTTGGCCGCACATTTGAAGCTGGATTATTGCTGCGCCATAACCTGGTCACTGGGCAGCCTTTCAAGGACATGGAACTGGGCCTGCCCATGCTCAAGCGCGGTAAGGCCAGCCCGCTGCCCCACATGATAAAAGGGCGCCAGGAAATGAAGAAGATCTTCGAGCGAGTCGACCAGTTCGGGGGTGAACAATAATGAAATTTGCCTATTACCCCGGCTGTGCTTCTGAAGGCAGCGGTATCGAATACCATATGTCAATGGAGCGCACTGCCGATATTTTGGGCTTTGAGATACAGGAACTGGAGGATTGGAATTGTTGCGGGGCCACCTCGGGCCACAACACCGACAAACTACTGTCGGTAGCCCTGCCGGCCCGTAATCTGGCGATTGCCGAGCGCAGCGGTCTAAATATGGTGGTGGCACCTTGTGCTGCCTGTTACAGCCGCCATCGTTACGCGGAACATACCATTCAACACGATCCGGAGATGCGCCGCAAGGTGGAACAGGTCTTGGAATTGGACCTGGCCGGCAGCACCGAAACCCTTTCCATATTAGATGTGCTGGTCAACAAAATCGGTACCGAGACTATAGCAGCCAAGGTGGTCAATCCCATGACTACCATGAAGGCGGCCTGCTATTATGGGTGCTTGCTGGTACGGCCGGTCGAACACACCGGCTTCGACGATCCGGAAGACCCCCAGACCATGGATCAGATAATGAAAGCCCTGGGTGCAGACCCGATTGACTGGTCCCACAAGACGGAATGCTGTGGGGCAGCCCTGGTAACCTCCCGGCCCGATGTGGGCAATCCGATGCTGTACCGGGTGCTGAAAGATGCCAAAGAATCAGGGGCGGAATGCCTGGTCACCGCCTGTCCGCTGTGTATGCTCAACTTGGATATGCGCCAGGCGGCGATAGAAAAACAATTTGGTGAAAAACTGGCTTTGCCAGTCTATTATATTACTGAACTGCTGGCCCTGGCTTGTGGTGATAAGCCCAGCCAGGTAGGGTTGGAGAAACACTTCGTAGAGGCAGGAACATACCTGCGCACTATCCAGGTAAGAGGAGCCGAAGCACGAGCCGCCGCCGAAAAGGCCGCCCAGGAAGCCGCTGAAAAAGCGCGGGCCAAAGCTGAAGCCGCTGCGGCCGCCAAGGCTGCAGCCGCTGCCAAGAAGGCCGCCAAGGCTGAAGCGGCTTCCAAGGCCGAGTCTGCCGACGGCCAGGCCGCACCAGCCAAGGAAGCGGCAGCCGGCAAACCAGCGGCCAGCGCAGATGGTGACCAGAAGAAGATCGACGCCTTCGTGGCCGCCTTTAACAAGAACCCGGACAAGATGGCTGCCAAGCTGGTGGCAGATGAAGCCCAGGCCGGCATACTGGTCTCTGCTCTGGATGACAAGAAAAAGAGCAAACTGGCCAGTTTGATGGTGAAGGACATGGAGTTGGCCAAGAAAGCGGCTGCTGCTTATGTGCAGCAGGAACTAAAGAAACAGGGTGAATGCCAAAGTTAATCCCGCCATCACAGATTCGGGATTGTATATAGAAGTTTTGAGGAGTACAACCAGGAGGGAGAAGGAGAGATGAAAAAGCGAGTCGGTGTATTCGTTTGCGAATGCGGCACCAATATCGCGGCTACGGTCGATACGGTCCAGGTGGCCGAATTTGCCAAAACCCTGCCGGGGGTGGTGTATTCCACCAATTATAAATATATGTGTTCGGATCCAGGCCAGGATCTGATCCGCAAGGCTATCGAAGAACAGAAACTGGAGCAGGTGGTGGTGGCCTCCTGTTCGCCCCGTATGCATGAGCATACCTTCCGCAAGGCAGCTGCTGCTGGCGGGCTTAATCCTTACATGATGGAAATGGTCAATATCCGCGAGCAGGATTCCTGGGTTCACCACGACAAGGACCAGGCCACCACCAAGGCCAAGTCACTGGTGCGGATGGCGGTGGCCAAGGCCCTCAGGAACAAGCCCTTGCAGGTTTCCACCGTGCCCATAACCAAGAAGGCCTTGGTGATCGGGGGCGGCATCGCCGGTATGCAGGCCGCCCTGGATATAGCCGAGGGCGGGCACCAGGTAATCATCGTGGAAAGAGAGGCCTCCATCGGCGGGAAGATGACCCAACTGGACAAAACCTTCCCCACCATGGACTGTGCCGCCTGAATTGGCACCCCCAAGATGGTGGCTGCGGCGCAGCACCCTAACATTGAACTGATGACCTATTCGGAAGTAACCGATGTCAAAGGCTTTATCGGCAATTTCAAGGTTACCGTCAAACAAAAACCCAAGTATGTCGACTGGGAATTATGTACCGGCTGCGGTACCTGCATGGAGAAATGCCCCACCAAGAAGATACCCGACGAATTCGATTTCGGCATGGGCCAGCGGACCGCCATCCATTTAGTATACCCTCAGGCGGTGCCCGGCAAGCCCTATATAGATGCAGCCCACTGCACCAAACTGACCAGCGGTAAATGCGGGATATGCGAAAAGGTATGTCCTACCGACTCCATCAGATTTAATGACATACCGGTCTTCAAGGAACTGGAGGTGGGCGCCATCGTTATGGCCACCGGCTATGACCAGTTCGATTGGAAATCAGCCTACGGCGAATATGGCTATGGGAAATACCCGGACGTCATAAGCGGGTTGGAGTTCGAACGATTGCTTTCCGCCGGGGGGCCTACCGGGGGCCAGATCAAGCGGCCTTCCGACGGCAGGGAACCTAAAAACGTAGCCTTCATTAAGTGTGTGGGTTCACGGGACGACACCAAAGGCAAGAGTTATTGCTCCCGGGCCTGCTGTATGTATACGGCCAAGCACGCTTACCAGGTGAAAACCAAGATCGAGGACAGCGAAGCCTACGTCTTCTATATGGATGTACGTACGGCTGGCAAGAGCTATGAAGAGTTCTATCAGCGGGCCTTGAATGCCGGCGCCAAATATATTCGGGGCCGGGTCAGCAAGATCTATCCCCGGGGAGATAAGTTGATATTGAAATCCGAAGAGACCTTACTGGGCATGCCCATCGAAGTAGAAGCCGACCTGGTGGTCCTGGCTTCAGCCATGGTTCCCGCCGCCGGCGCAGTAGAACTGGCCAAAATGGTGGGATTTTCGGTGGACAAAGACGGATGGTTCCAGGAGGCCCATCCCAAGCTGCAGCCGGTGGAAACCTTTGCCGCCGGGGTATACTTGGCCGGCACCTGTCAGGGGCCCAAGGATATACCCGATACCGTGGCCCAGGCCAGCGGGGCAGCGGTCAAGGTACTGGGACTGCTGTCCAAGACTGAATTGGCCACCGAACCCATGGTGAGCGAAGTCGACGTAACGAAATGTTCGGGTTGCGGCCTGTGCGTACCGATATGTCCCTACAGTGCCATTTCCTTGCAGGAATACCGGGAACGGGGCGGGCACGGACACGGGCCCTTCACCCGCCAGGTAGCGGAGATAAACAGTAGCTTGTGTCAAGGCTGCGGCGCCTGTCTGCCTGCCTGCCGAACCTTGGCTTTAAACCTGAAGGGCTTCACGAATGATCAATTGGCAGCGGAGGTGGATGCACTATGTCTATAGAGACCAATGCAGCGGGCTGGGAGCCCAAGATAATAGTATTTGCCTGCAACTGGTGTTCATATGCAGCGGCCGACCTGGCCGGACTGAATCACCTGGAATATGGAGCCGATGTACGGATTATCCGCACTCCTTGTTCGGGCCGTATGGATCCCATGCTAATCCTGCGGGCCTTTAACCGTGGCGTGGATGGGGTGCTTTTATCCGGCTGACACCCTGGTGAATGCCACTATGGTAGTGGCAATTACTATCAGCGCCGCCGCCAGACGGTGATGAAGAGTCTGATGGAGTACATCGGTCTGGAGCCGGAGCGCTATCAGGTCGCCTGGATTTCCGGGGCCGAGGGGATCAAGTTCCAGGAGACGATGAGCAAGCTGGTTAAAGATGTCAAGCAGATGGGACCCAACCGAAAGCTGAGGGATGCGCAATGAAAGAAATAACTGAAAAAATCCAGACGATTGCAGCCCGGCTTTTCGAGGAGGGTAAAATAGACGTTTTTATCGCCTGGGAAAAGGGCGAGCGGGATTATCAGGTCAAAGCCTATGTAGCCCGCAGTAAAGAGGATGTCAAAAACATTGTGTTCAATGAATATGCCATCTACAACGTGGCCAACATGCTGCTTAAATTCCGGGATGGGCACGAACGCATCGGCATTGCGGTCAAGGGTTGCGATTCCCGTGGTATAGTCAGGCTGCTGGAAGACCTGCAGATAAAGCGGGAGCGCCTGTACATCGTGGGTATTCCCTGCCCGGGCTTGAAAGATCCCCTGGCCGCGGCCAGGAACTACGGCGGTTTCAGGAAACAGGCGGAACCGGAGGGTTTGGCCAAAAAATGTTTGGATTGCATCCAGCCCAACCCGGTTATTTATGACGATATCATTGGACCCGAACAGAGTCCCCGCCAGCAGGGAGAACGTTTTGCCCGGGTTAAAGAATTGGAGCAGATGACCCCCGACCAACGATACGATTTCTGGGAGAAGACCTTGTCCACCTGTATCCGCTGTTATGCCTGCCGGCAGGTGTGCGTGGCCTGTGATTGCCGCACCTGTATATTTGATGAGATGAAGCCTCAATGGGTGGGGCGCGAGAACAGCACCACCGACAACATGATGTATCATTTGGTCAAGCACGCACATATGGCGGGCCGCTGTATAGAATGCGGTGAATGTGAACGGGTCTGCCCGGTCAATATCCCCTTAATGCTGTTGAACCAAAAGCTCATCAAAGATGTAGGCACTTTCTTTGACGGACCGGAAGCGGGCCTCAAATACGTGGAAGGAAACAAGCCTCCATTAAGTGTGTATCGCATCGATGATCCAGACAGCTTTTTGTAGGGGGTGGTAAGAGATGAAAGCATTAAGTAAAGGCAAGCTAACCGAAGTATTGGATAAACTGAGCAGCCAGCAGGAAGTGTTTGTGCCTCTGCAGAAAGGGGAGCAAAGCGGTTACTTCAGTTGGGCTGATTACCAACCTGACCGTGATGAATTGATGTTGGAGGCCTTAAATGTCTATCAATCACCTAAGAATGTGGTGCTGCCCCAGACCGAGAGGATGTATGGCATTATAAGCCAGGGGATGGAGGCCAAAATCGACCAGACTTTTGAGGATTCTCACCCCACGGTCATTTTCGGGGCCCGGGGCTGTGACGTCAAAGGCATCCTGGCCATGGATGAGGTCTTCCTCACCCGGGGTTTTGTGGACAGTTTTTACCAGGCCCGGCGCGCCAACAATACCATAATCGCCAACGCCTGTTATGCCCCCGGACCCAATTGTTTCTGTCCGGCCATGGAGGTCGACCCGGTGGATCCGGCCGGTGCAGATGTGATTATCCGTGACTGCGGGGATTATTATGCTTGGGAAGCCCTCACCGCGAAGGGTGAAGCCGTGACTGCCCAGCTCGAGGGCTTGTTGGAAGACAGGGACGTTAAACTGCCTTCGGCCCAGCCTTTTGAGATGCAGGTCGATTACCAGGGGGTAGCAGAAAAGCTTAAAGACATGTTCGACCACCCCCTCTGGGACAAGATGGCCGAGCCCTGTATCAACTGCGGAATGTGCACCTATGTATGCCCATCCTGCTATTGTTTTGACATCCAGGTCAAGATGTTCGGGGAAAAGGGTTACCGGTTCCGGGCCTGGGATTCCTGCATGTTCGAAGAATATACCCGTGAGGCGGGCGGCGGCAATCCGCGCGGAGCCAGCAAGGAGAGGTTCCGGCAGCGCTTCCTGCACAAATTGGAGTTTTTCCAGGAGCGATACGGAACTCCGCTCTGCACCGGCTGCGGAAGATGTATCATCGTCTGCCCCACTGACGTTAACATCGCCAGGATTATCAAGGCTGTGAAGGAGGCGGAGGTAGAGTGATGAAAGAATCTGAAAAAGGCATGGCCATCGAGCAGCCGCTGGTACCCACAGTGGTGGAAGTAATAGATATTGTTGACCGCACCCCGGATGTAAAGAGTTTTTTTGTGCGGAACACCGACGGCAGCGGACTCCCTTTCCAGGTCCAACCGGGGCAGTGCGGTATGGTTTCACTTTTACCGGTGGGTGAAGCCATGATCTCCTGTACCTGGCAGGAAGAGCAGGAGTATTTGGAGTTTGCCATCAAACGGGTGGGTCTCTTGACCGATGAACTGCATCGGATAGAAATAGGCCAGAAGATCGGGGTCCGAGGGCCTTACGGCAATGGTTTTCCAGTAGAAGCCTGCAAGGGCAAGGACATGGTATTCATTGCCGGCGGCATCGGCTTGGCCCCCCTGCGTTCATTTATCAAGTATTGCTTCAAACACCGCCAGGATTATGGCCGGATCACTATCATCTACGGATCCCGCAGTTCAGCCGACCTCTGTTTCAAGGAGGAACTGTTCGATTTGTGGCCACAGGAGCAGGACACCGAGGTTTTCGTCACCATTGATAATCCGGAACCGGATTGGGACGGTCATGTGGGTTTCGTCCCTGCTTATCTGGAAGAATTGAATCCCAGCCCTGAGGGAGCGGTGGCGGTGGTATGCGGACCGCCCATAATGATTAAGTTCGTCCTGCAGTCCCTGGAGAAGATGGGGTATGGGGACGACCAGGTTATCACTACCCTGGAGATGCGCATGAAATGCGGGATCGGCAAATGCGGCCGCTGCAACATCGGCAGTGAATTCATTTGCCTCGATGGTCCGGTTTACTATCTGAAACAGCTGCGCCAGCTGCCGGCAGAATGGTAAGGTGCAGCCTGCCCCATTTCAGATCGTCAAAGGGCCAATAGCTGCGTGAATACGAAATGCCCGTCAATCGCCGTACCTGAGGTACGCTGCAATGACGGGCATTACTATTGTCTTGCGTCAAGTTTTTCTATGGGGTCTGACAACAGCAGTTGGCCTGCATCTGCAGCACCCGGCGGTTTACGTCATCCCAGTTAACCAGGTTCCACCAGGCTTCTACCCAGGCCGCCCGTTTGTTCTGGTATTTCAGGTAATAGGCATGCTCCCAGACATCGCACACCAGTAGGGGCACCGCTCCCCACTGGGTAAGGTCCTGGTGCTTTTCCGCCTGCAGGACTACCAACTTCCCAAACGTCGGATTGCAAGCCAGTACTGCCCAGCCGGAGCCTTCTACGGCCACTGCCGAAGCGGTGAATAGTTTCTTGAAGTTGTCGAAAGAGCCGAAATCACGATCGATCAGTTCCGCCACTGGTCCGGCGGCAGGACCGCCTCCGTTCGGTTTCATATTCTCCCAGAACATGGTGTGGAGGATGTGACCGGAACCATGAAAAGCCAACTCTCGTTCAATATGTTTGATCAATCCGAAATCGCCTTTGGCGATTGCGTCAGCCAGTTTGGCTTCGGCATTGTTGAGGCCGTCGACATATCCTTTGTGGTGCATATCATGGTGCAGTCGGACCGTCTCGGCATCATAATGCGGTTCCAGAGCATCATAGGCATAGGGCAGTTCAGGAAGGGAATGAGCCATTAATCAACACCTCTTTCCATAAATTTTTACCAAAATGTTTGTTCATATATGAATTCTAGCCCAAATTCATCTGTCAAGCCAGCCATTGCAACAAATAAATGGGAAATCATGGGGCCGGTTGGTCGCCCTTACCTAAGTTAGATGGCCAATAAATACGACCACTGGCATAATAAAAGCGACCTGAATCTGGTGGATTCAAGCCGCGAAAAATCTTTCATTTACCCCCGGTCAAACCTGTTACTGAGTCAACGCGGCTCCATCTACCAGTTTGCTGGTCTTGGTGGAAGTATCATATTGAACATATATAGATTGTTTGTCAAGATAGTTGAATTGAACCCTGACCGTGACCATACCATCCTTAATTATGCTCTCATACTTGGCTGCCGGGATTGTGACCACCTGGAATGGGGCCTTCCTCTCTGATTGCGGTTTCACCATGTCCTGTTCAACGACTATCTCCTGCCGAACCTTATCAACATAGTATTTGCTAATTCGGTCGGCATTGCCGCTTAGTATATATAAAGCCTGATCGTCATGAATAACCGGGTATATGGATGCCCCTTGCCGGGTCTGGAGCAGGGTGATTCCATCATTGGTTACCCAACCGATGCCCAGATCGTGGAATACTTCCGGTATTTGCTGGACTCTATCGGCTTTACCCATTGATGCCAGATAAAGGCCTGCCCCGGCCAGTATCACTATCGCTGCCGTTATCAATACATACTTCTTCACACCATTACCTCCTTTTCGATCCGACCGTATCACCAGGCCACCGCATATGCCAGTAATTTGCGGCATTCGGGTTCTGGCGGCTAGTCTTACTAATTCTATTCAGGAGACAGGCGGAACATGCCTTGGCCGTTTAACCAGACATCCTTCTTACCAGTTTTCATGGCGGAGGGAGGCTCCAATAAAACAACCGTTTTTTACACCATGGACAAAAACTGAGTTAAATCCAGGACTGGCCTGAAGGCAGGATGTATCCAGTTGCGGGGAGATTTAAGAATCACAAGAAATTGTAAGGATAATGAATGGGGCTCTGTTTACGGCAGGTCAAAACAGGTCACAGTTGGCAAAAGTGGCATACAAACTGGGCCAGGGCCTCGACGTCATCAATCGCGATTACCGGTAAGCCGCACTCCAGGGAAAAATCAGCTGCCAGGGCTACGGTGCGGGGCAGGAGCATGGGGACGGGATCGATCGCCTGTCGCAAGACCTCCACCTTGGGCAAGTCTTCCTTTTTGAAGCCTTCCACTATTATGAGGTCGATGTCCGCCGGTACTGATTCGAGGATCTGTTCCAGGCTCGGTTCTGTCTCGTAGCGCTGGTAACGGATGCTTAGGAGGGGAGAGATGACGGCGGCAACATCGGCCCCGGCTTGCAAGGCCAGTTCGGAATCCTTACCGGGCAGGGCGATGTGGTCATGATGGGTATGTTTGATGAAGGCTATTTTAAGTCCCTGTTGTTTCAGGTAGGTTATTAATTGTGTTAATAGCGTGGTTTTGCCGGCGTTGTGCCGGCCTACGAAACTTATTGCTGCTTTCATATCCGAGATCCCTTTCCAGAACAGACTGGGGCAGCTATGTAGCTCCTATTCAAGAGGTTTTTTATTCAGCTGATTTCGCGTCGGGCGGTGATGGAATCCGTCTGGCGCAGTGACGAGCCGGCGACCAGGGTAATCAGACCGATCAAAACCACCATTATACCGCTATAATAACCGTAGTTCAGTCCCTGGTCCAGCATCCATCCCCCTAACGCCGGCCCGATAGCCCGCCCCAGGCTGTCATAACCCTGGAGTATACCCATGGCGGAACCTTGAGCGCTGAGGGTCCGCTTGGACACCGCCGCCGAAATTGATGGCCGGGTCAGACCGATACCGGTGGAAAAGACCACCATAAATATAATTGAGCTGGCGATGTCATAGGTGAAAATGAACAAAGCCAGACTAATTCCCAGCAGGGTTATTCCGATGGTAGCGGTGCGCTCTTCACCCACTCGGGTGATCATCCTTCCCACCAGCAGCCCCTGAACCAGAGCGGAGGTTATGCCGGCGGCCGTGAAGGACCAGCCAATATCGTGAGCGCCAAAGGACAGCTTGGCCTGGGTAAACAGGGCATAAGTGGCATGGTGGATCGATTCGCCGATACTAACCGCCAGGATGACCAGGAAGAACACCACCAGCGGGCTGCGCAGCCCTTCCAGCAGAGAGGCCCTTTCAATCTTGACCTGTTTGTTGACTCGGTTTTCCAGGGGCAGCGATTCTTTGAGCAACAGCCAAATGGCGACCGTATTGATTAGCCCCAGGATACCAGCGAAAACGAAGGGGAAGGCCAGCGAGATTTGCGACATCAGGCCGCCCACCGCAGGGCCAAAGACCATTCCCATGCCCATGGCCGCGCCTATCATTCCCATGGCACCGCCTCGTTTGTCCAAGCTGGTGGAATCAGCTACATAGGCCATGGCCGTGGGCAGGGTGGCACAGGAAAGACTGCCGCCCACGGCTCGGATCAGGTACAGCATCCACAGCTCGGTAGCAAATCCGAAGAGCAGGAATGTAAAGGCATATCCGCTGATCCCGATCAGCAGTAATGGCTTGCGCCCAACTCGATCGGAATAAGCCCCCCATATGGGAGCGAATATGAACTGGCAAACTGCGTATACCGTGATCAGCAGACCCAACTGAAAGCCGTTGGCCCCCAGCGCCTCAGCATAGTAAGGTAAGACCGGCATAATTATGCTGAAGCCCATGCCCACCAAAAAAATGGATCCGAAGAGAATGGTCATGGACTTGTTTCCTGAAGAAGACTCCATTAGTTAGCTCAATCCTTTACAGCCTGAACAATTGGGCTTTGATGAGATTAATTCTACTCTCTTGGCCTTATTTAAGCCAGGTTTATTTTGGGCCCGGCGATTCGGTTGGGACTGAGCCAGTCGCCTCTTTCAAAGCCGCAAAGACTCCCCCCAGACCAGCCAGGTCGCTGGGGATTATCAGTTTGGTGGCCTGCCCTTCGCCCAAGGCTTTGATAGCTTCCAGCGACTTCAGAGCTATCACCTTGTCGTCGCTCTCGGCCTCGCGCAGCATAACCAGACTGTCTGCAAAGGCCCGCTGTACGTTGAGGATAGCCTGGGCCTCACCCTCGGCCTCGAGAATTCTGGCTTGCCGGGTGCCCTCAGCTTGCCTGATATTGGCTTCCTTGATACCCTCGGCATTAAGGATATTGGCTTGCTTCAGTCCCTCCGCTTCCAATATGGCAGCGGTCTTCTGTCCTTCGGCCAGTAGGATGGCCTGGCGTTTTTCGCGCTCCGCCCGCATCTGTTTCTCCATAGCGCTCTGAATATCTTCGGGGGGGAGAATGTTTTTCAGCTCCACCCGGTTTACCTTGATGCCCCATTTATCAGTGGCTTCATCCAAAATGGAGCGGAGTTTGGTATTGACCAGATCCCGGGAGGTCAGGGTCTCATCCAACTCCAGATCACCGACGATATTACGCAGGGTGGTGGCGGTCAGATTGTCGATGGCGAAAATCGGGTTTTGGATCTCATAGACAAAACGAAAAGCGTCAGTCACCTGATAATAGACGACGGTGTCGATCATCATGGTCACATTGTCCTTGGTAATGACCGGTTGAGGGGCGAAACTGACTACCTGTTCGCGGAGGTCGACGATGGCCCGAAAGCTGTCCACAAATGGTATCAGCATATTAATGCCCTGTTCGGCCGACTTGTGGTACTTGCCCAGCCTTTCTACGATGCCTACCGAGGCCTGGCGAATGATCTTGATGGAGGAATAGGCAATCAGGATTACGAACAGCACCAGGATCACATTGACGAAGACGGTTACAAATGCATCCATTCATCTCATCCTTTCTTTATTCATAATGTATTCTAGTTCAAATTAATAAACGCCTTGTCGACCACCAGCTTAACGCCGTCGACTCCAATCACTACCACCCGGATGTTTTCTTCAATATATTCCTTGGAAGTGGCGGTCCAGATCTCTCCGTTGACTTTGACCTGACCGAAATTCAGGGGGGAAATGGGGGTGAGGGCTATGCCCTGTTGGCCGATCAGGGCCTTTACATTGCTGACAGTATCATTGGATTTGATGGTCTTCATCAGCAGCGGCCGGGTAAATACGATTAACACCAGGGTGATAATGGAGAAGATCAGCAGCTGGGCTGGCAGACCAGTTAAGATTCCTATCGCGGCGGCCCCGGCCACCAACAAGGCGGCGATGGCCAGCCATAAGAACCAGAAGCCGGATGAGAATATCTCCACCGCCCCGCATAGGATGGCGATCAGGATCCATTGCAAAGATGACATGTATACACCTCCCGTCTCTAGTACTGGTTTACTCGATAATTAAGGTCTGCGGCGGTAACCTCATATTAGCCGCATGATGGAAATGCTTGTTCCGGGAAATTCAGGTATAGATATAATATACGTTATTGGGTCAAATTTTACGAATTTTCACCACATCCCATTCTGCTTGGTCCGTCCAAGCAGTCACTTTATTAAGACAATGAGGCACCCGCTTCTAAAGCAGGCGCCTCGTATTTTGGGCAATCGAATATTGATTAAGGATCCCTCGATTTGTTTTGAACGATAAAGGCTCAAGCGGGGTGAACCGATGATCAACTGCTGAACCGGTAGAGATCGCCGTCTTGGGTGATCCCGGGCCGGAGCAGTATCTCCGGTTTGGGGAGCCGCAGACCCAGAGCTTCCAGCAGAACGTCCTCGATAACCTCCACTGCTTGGACCTGGAGTTCGTCCCGTACCTCTTCCGGCAGATCCTGGAGATCGCGCAGATTTTCTTTGGGGATGAGCACTTTCTTGATACCAGCCCGATGAGCGGCCAGCAGTTTCTCCTTGATCCCACCGACTGGCAGGACTGCACCCCGTAAGGTAATCTCCCCGGTCATGGCCAGCGTCGGATTGACCTTGATGCCGGTGACCAGTGAGGCCAGGGCGGTAAACAACGCTACTCCGGCAGAGGGACCGTCTTTGGAAACCGCTCCCGACGGCACGTGGATGTGTACATCCCTCTCCTTGAAGTTGAAACTAAGGCTGCTCAGCGGCAGCCGCGATTTGATCAGGCTCAGTGAGATACGGGCCGATTCCTGCATTACCTCGCCTAGTTTACCGGTCAGAATCAACTGCCCGGACCCAGCCATATCGGTGCCCTCGATGAACAGTATCTCTCCGCCTACCGGGGTCCAGGCCAGTCCGGTGGCTACACCGGGGGGATTGTCGGCCTGGGCTACATCATGTCGGGCTATCTGGTGGCCTAATATATCTTCCAGCAAATCCGGGGTTACCACATAAGGTGCGGGCGCCTTGCCGGACACTATTTTCTCCGAAGCTACCCGGGCAATTGAGGCCAGCTGCCTCCTTAAACCTCTGACTCCGGCCTCCTGGGTGTAATCGGCAATCACTTTTCGTATGGTTTCATCTTCGATGACCAGCATCTCAGTATTCAGCCCATGTTCCTCCAGCACTGCCGGCAACAAATGCTCCCGGCCGATATGGAATTTCTCGTTCTGGGTATAGCTGGAGATGGGGATTACCTCCATCCGGTCCAGCAGCGGTCCTGGTATGGTATCGGTCGAGTTGGCGGTAGCTATGAAGAATATCTCCGACAAGTCATACGGAACCTCCAGGTAATGATCGGTGAAGGTGCCGTTCTGCTCGGGGTCCAACACCTCCAGCAAGGCACTGGCCGGATCGCCGTTGTACGCGGCTATCAGTTTATCTACTTCGTCCAGTACGAAAACCGGGTTCTTCTGGCCCGCTTTGCGCAGGTTCTGGATGATCCGGCCCGGCAGGGCGCCCACATAGGTGCGGCGATGACCGCGGATTTCGGCTTCATCCTTGATTCCCCCTAAGCTGACCCGGATGTATTTGCGGCCCAGGGCTTCGGCGATGCTCTTACCCAGGCTGGTTTTGCCGGTCCCAGGCGGCCCTACCAATAAGATGATGGATCCTTTCTTATCCTTTTTAAGCTTCATAACCGCCAGGTGCTGGATGATGCGGTCCTTGACTTTTTCCAGGCCGTAGTGCTGGTCGTCAAGGATCTGGCGCGCAACCTGCAGATCTATTTCCCGGGTCTCACCCGGACGCCAGGGCAATTCGACCAGGATGTCCAGGTAGTTGCGGATCACATTGTAATCAGGACTGTTGGGACTCTGGCTCTCGTATTTGTCCACTTCCGCCAGGGCGACCTTCAATACCTCAGGCGGCATACCTGCTTCCTCAATCAAGCGGCGGTAGTCTTTGCCTTCCGGGGCGCTCTCTTTCAGTTCATCCTGGATGTTCTTCAATTGTTCCCGCAGTATATTCTCGCGATGTGCCTTATTGGCCTTTTCGCTCATTTTCTCGGCCATCTCGATCTGCAGTTTGATCGACTCTTTTTGCTTGAGAAGATGGTCCATAAACTGCAGGCTGCGCTCTTTCAAAGAGCGGGTTTCAATCAAGGCCTGCTTCTCAGCGGCGGAGATATGCAGGTATTGTCCCACATGACCCATTAACAGGTTGAGATCTTGTTCCCCATCAAACGCCTTGACAAAAGGTTCGGACCCTTTGAAATGGGATCCGATCTCATGGATCAGACGCTTGATGTAGTTGAGCATCTCTTCCCGGCTCTTGAGGTCCAGGTCGACATCATCCGGGGCCAGGGTATACTCAGCCCGGACGGTACCATCATCGATGGACAGGCTGGTAACCTCTACCCGTTCCAATACCTTGATCTTTAACAGGTGATGCTGTTCCTGTTTCAGTTTGCCGAGCAGTTTGACCAGCGTGCCGACCCGGTAGAAATCATCTGCCTCAGGAGATGTATGCTTCGAACTTCGCTTAAGTGCCAGCACGATAGCCTGTTCCTCGTTGTCGTGCAAGAGGGTCTGGAGCGATTCGCCCTTGTAAGCAAGGGTGTATTCCATGCCAGGCAGCAAGATTATATCCGAAATGGGGATAACATTCAGTACCAATTGATCTGTTTGATGGTTCATATCGGTCTTCCTTTCCTTAATTAAAGGTCACTTAAATAAGTGAACAATCATTTACAATAAGAGCAAATTAATAAGGGCTCAAGTCCCTTCGTCGAAGAAATAATTATCGCAGCAGTGCCGCCTGAATCATTTGGATCATATCCTCCAGCATCGTCGTTGGTTCAGCGCCCCGTTCGCGGGAGCGGACGGCGATGGTTTTGACGGGGTCAAACAATATGGCATGAATACTGGTATTGTCGACATCTTTCAAAATGCGCCGACGCTTGAATTCGTCCAGGACATCCTCTATGGGCAGCCGCTCGGACCGGGTGCGGCATTTGTCGGACAAGGCCGGACAGCTGGAGAATTGCTCCACGAAATAAAAGACTTCACCATGATTGGTTATATACGTGTAATAAGACCGGATCAGGGTTTCTATTAGCTGCTCCCCGGACATGTCCCGGCGCACCCGGGCAGTCAAATAATCCCGCACCTGTTGCTGGTACTCGCGGTAGGTGTCCTGAAGCATAGCTTCCTTATTATCGTAATAAATGTAAACCGTTGCCGGTGATACTCCCGCTTCCCGGGCTATCTTGGCAATAGAAGCGCCCTGCAGGCCTTCTGACAAAATCAGCTTGAGCAGTGCTTGTTTGATGCTTTCTTGTTTACGGTCGTCTTTTCTTCGCATAACATCACCTTAGTGCAATAATAAATGAACATTCACTTAAAGTCAAGGAAAAAGTTGGCCGGGGGCAAGTTGACTGCAAGACCAGGGTGTTTTAATATGGTATGGAAAAATAAAGGCCCAATGTATGGAAAGGCAGACTAATGGAAAACGAAAGAAAAATGGCGGTGCTGATAGACGCCGATAATGTATCCGACAAATATATCAAATATATTTTTGATGAGATCTCCAACCATGGGACTCCTACCTATAAGAGGATTTATGGAGATTGGACCAGTCCCAACCTGTCATCCTGGAAGGGGGTCTTGCTCAATTATTCAATTACCCCTATCCAGCAATATAGTTACACTACCGGGAAAAACTCCACGGATTCAGCACTGATCATTGATGCCATGGACATACTCTACTCCAAGAACGTAGACGGCTTCTGTATCGTGTCCAGCGACAGCGATTTCACCAGGCTGGCAGCCCGGCTGCGCGAGGCAGGCATGTACGTGGTCGGCATGGGTGAGAAGAAGACCCCCCTGCCGTTCATTACCGCCTGCGAGAAGTTTAAATACCTGGAGGTGTTGGCTGCTCCCACCGCAGATGAAAAAGCCCCGGCGGCCAGCAAGGTGGAAAAGACGACCCCACCTCAGGAAGGCATGGCCAGTATCACTGAATTGATTGAGACCATCCGTACCATTGTCAACGAGACTTCCGATGATGACGGGTGGGCTTTTCTAGGCGAAGTAGGGAAGCGTCTCAACAAACGCTACCCTGATTTTGATACCCGCAATTACGGGCATGCCAAGCTCACCCCGCTTATATCGTCGTTGAAGCAGTTTGAGATCCAATCCCGGAAATCAAGCCGCCCCCATATTACGCTTAAGTATATCCGCAACAAATGATGCCTCCGTTAAAATGAATCGTGCCATGCTCCGGCCTTCCTGCCCGTACTCAAAAGCCTCCTGGACGAGGCTGTCGCCATACAGGCAGAAGTAGAACAAGAAGGCTCGAGATCTGGTGCGGGTGGCCCGGGAGTGCATGTATATAGGGATAGAACAGGTCAAGCCGTTCAATCGTATCGGCGACATCGCCTATGCCATCGAGCAGCATGCCAATCAGCACGGCTATTCGGTGGTCCAGGCCTACGGAGGGCATGGGGTAGGGCTGGAATTCCATGAGGAACCGTTTGTCTATCATTATGGTGCCAAAGAAGATGGCATGGTGCTGGTACCTAACATGGTGTTTACAGTAGAGCCGATGATAAATATGGGCAACTACCGCTGCCGGCGGCTGGATGATGGCTGGACGGCGGTGACCCGGGATGGCTTGCTGTCAGCGCAGTGGGAACATACGGTCAGGGTGACCGAAGATGGGGTAGACATCCTCAGCGAGGTCGTAAAACAGAGATAATCGCACCTATTTTATGCGTTGATAGAGTTCTCTGTAGTTAGGATAGTAATAACGGCTCATCAAAGCAGTCTTGGGATAATCCGAAAACTCGAGAGTGGATAAGAGATATGTGATTTTCTACCTCGATAAAGACAATATCGCTGAGATTCAGGTGGGTCACTGCATTATTCACTTTTATAGTGAGCACATCTGATCCCCCCAGTTATCCCATTCAGGATTTGTTTAATAAATTCTCTATATTACCCCTTATCTTCGAGAATAAGAGCTCTGAACCCTGACATAATCACTGCCTCTTATAGATGTTTTCCTTCTACCTACAGGGATTATTAGACATCGAATCTAATAATCCCTACCTTCTTTTGGGCATTCACGCTCTACTTTTGGGCATTCGCGCTCGAAAACCGGCTATTCACGACATTTGGCAGGGATTGGATTAGCAGGAAGAGAATTGGATGGGTAAAGAGATGGCGAAGGAGGTGAGTTCGATTAAATTAAAGAGGGGGTGAGGAGGGGATGCCTGTAATCGGTTACCCTTAGAAAGCAAACAGGTGGACAGCTAACTGCTCACCGGGGGCTAGGTAACACTGTCGCATAAAACCATTATATATCGCAATTGTGTGGTTGCCCAATTTGTAGAAAACACAATCTCCAGAAAGGGGGACGAAAAATGGTTAAAATAACCTCTGGAAAGATGATATCAAGTCTTGTGTTTGCAATAGTGCTAATCTTTGTTCTGACGATTAGTGTCAATGCTGCTTCGCATACTGTTTATATTGATAAAGGTGATGGTCCTGTTCAATCTGGTCAGATTACAGCAAACAATGGCGCTAATTATAATGGCTATAACTCTTCTCAGTCTGGGCATAAGCTTTATATTACTTTACAAAGTTCCAGCGGATCTGGATGGAATGATCAAAAAGTATCATTAATGGATATTGGTCAATCTGCGTCGGGTTACTCAAGTTTGTCAGGCGATCTATTATGGAGAGTACAATTAAATCCTCAGTATTACTTTACAGACTGCATTGGTTGGGGTACTGTATCAAATCGCTAATCAGAATTTAAATAATTGATTATAGGGGTATTGATATACCCCTATAATTATTTGATAAGGTGGTAACTGTATTGAGGAAACTATACAAAGATTCACTGTTAGTATTCCTGCGCAGTAAAAATCTGAGCATAGCATATTTCATACTGTTAGCTATATCCCTGGTATATTTTGTTTTTTGCATCAATAATTTTCTGAAGTACAATGAGATATTTTCTGTGGCTATATGGCTGGTTCGGCCCTGCATTCTCCTGAGTGCCTTTTTCATTTATTTCAGCTATGAGCTAGTGATCAAAATGTATGACCACAACATGGTGGAATACCTGAAAACATTCCAATACGGATTATTGAAAGCTTACGGAGCAATCATCTTATGCTTATTAACTGTTGTTCTTTTACCTGCAATTATGTTTTCTTCTTTTATGCTATACATGTATTACTATTCCGGTGTTCAATATCTCCCCTTTTTCATACACCTGGTAAAACTATCTTTGCTGTATTTTTGGTTATTGCTCATAGTTAGTACACTGTTGGGAACAGCAATGGCTGCCAAACTAAAAACAAAAAGATTGGCAGTATACAGTCTTACGGTCATATTTATGTTATTGAACACAACTTTCACCGATGTCCCTTTCAGAATACCGTATTTGCTTTTCAACTCTTACCGGACTGAGAAAATACTTTACAATATCAAGGATTTCGTCACGGTCGTTCCCTATGAATTGGGGAATAACTTTACAATTGATGCGATCTACGGATTTCCGATGGAACCAATTCGATGGATCTTGGCAGTGTTTTGGGTGTTGTTCCCCCTGACCTTAATATTGACCGAATGCTTCAATCGGAAGACCCAAAAAGCGTTGTTGGCAACCAGTGGTCTGATGGTTCTGTTGGGGGTTGGTTTATTTTCTGTTAGAGGTTCGACCCTAATAATGGATATGAGGGTCAATTCCTACCCCTTTGCGGATCCGTTTTATTATTTGGATAGACCGAGAGAAGATTACGATGGTTATGAAGCTGGATTTATTGTTGAAGAATATGACATGGATTTGACGATCAGTAATGAACTTCAAGCTGAAGTAGAAGTCACCATCGACAATCCTGATTTAGATAACTATGAATTCACTCTTTATCATGGTTACGTACTCACCAGTGTCCGCACTGAACACGGGGAGATACCTTTTGCCCGCGAGGGTGATTACATTAGTATAGGAAATTTGTACGATGCAGACATAATCATGTTCAAGTATTACGGTAAATCGCCGAAGTTTTATGCTAATAGACAAGCGATAACCTTACCTGGATATTTTGCTTATTACCCCCAAGCCGGCAGAAAAAATATATGGGATCTGGACCAGTACGGATATGTCCGTAATACCTCGCGAAATGAAAGCCAGTACTCCGTTAAAATCCACTCCGGTTTGAAGATTTTCTGCAATCTTGCCGGCACCGATAATTCCTTCCACGGCAAATCGAACGGGGTGACGTTATTCGCGGGTATGTACGATGAGATAGATGAGAACATATACGCAGAACCGATGCGAAATGATTTGCCAAAAAGAGAATATATTAACGAAGCGCAAGAAATATTAAACGACATATTCGATCGATTGGAGCGTTCGAGACCGGAGTCGATCAACTTGGTCTTGGACAAGCGATTTTTTCAGGTACCCAGAAATTTCGGCCTTAACTCTAACACCGACAATCTGGTAATCATGAGCGACCACATCACGTCTATCTCTTGCAATAATGGGACAGAATTAGCCATGAATATCATGGAAGCGATCATTAAACCCAAGTCAGCTTCCGATTTTCAGTTTAGAATGGACTACTTGAAATATCTATTTAACCGGCTAGATGAGAACGAACCGTTATTTCAAACCTCAGTCGACCTCAATCTCCTGCTGAAAGAGATGGGCGAATGGCGGTCTCTGACCGGAAAATATCCCGATATGAATGGTAGCAAATATAAGGATCTGAGTGAGGAGGAAAGAGAAGTACATATTACTGTTGAAAGACGAATGTATGAGTTACACTTCGTCATCAGCGAAAAGGCAGCAAAATATCTATTCTATGAATCACCCCAAAAAGAAGATAACATGCGTCTTTTCTTCGATTACTTTACTTCGGAGAATGAGCAAGATTATTTGCAATTGGTGGAAAGAATCGTGAAGGAGGAGCTGGAGCATGCTCACATTAAAAAATCTGAGCAAGCGCTTTAAAAGCAAAGAAGTACTGCATTCCATAAATCTACGCTTGGACACCAAGGTTTATGGTTTATTGGGCGCCAATGGGGCCGGCAAAACTACCTTGATGCGCTGTATGGCAGGACTATATGAACCTCAACAAGGGGAGATATTATATAATGATGAGCCTCTACATAAATCCAAAAGCTTTCGTCAAGACCTTGGTTATCTTCCCCAAGCATTTGGCATGTTCCAGGAGTTAACTTTATATGAAATGATGGATTACATCTGCTCTTTAAAGAACATAGCCAAAAGTAAATGTGCATTCGAGATAACCCAGGCACTTACCAGTGTCAATCTGGAGAACAAAGCCGGGGACAGGATTAAAACTCTATCGGGAGGAATGTTAAGAAGGGCTGGAATAGCTCAAGCAATCTTAGGGGGCACCAAGTTAATACTATTGGATGAGCCGACAGCCGGGCTTGATCCCGGCGAACGGGCCAGATTTAAAAACGCAGTCAGTGAACTTAAAAAAGACAGGATGATACTCATGTCAACCCACATTGTGGAGGATATTGATGCCTGTTGCGATAGCGTTATCGTCATTGACAGCGGCAACGTCTTATTTTACGGTTCCTGTGAAGAATTGAGAAATATCGCTATCGATAAAGTATACATAGTTAAGTCAGCTGATTCCGATAGTATAGACGGAGACAAATTCATACTCAAGATTAACGAGCTTGAGGGCGAAATTTATCATAGGGTACTGGCCAGGGGGAAGCAGGATTATCAGAGTGAAAAGCCCACCCTCGAGGATGGATACATGTGCCTGGTGAAAGGCTTGGCATAATGCGCAGATTATATCTTGAGTTGAAGAACCAGCAATTTTACTATTTTGTACCGCCGGTAGTTCTTTTTATTGTAGTTCCGCTTGCAGTTCTTGCTGCCATAAAAAATGGGGCCGGGGATAATTTCCCGGAATGTGCTTTTATTGCTCAATTGTTTATACCCAGTTTTGCCGCTTGGTGGCCACTTTTAACTTTAAAGGAGTACCTAAATTCACCGGGAAGGGAATTGCTTTTTGTATATAAAAGTGGCAGAGATAGTCTTCTTTTAAAAATGATATTCTTATGGACACTCTATTTGTTGCATGTATTGATTGTGTTTATTTATTTCGCTTATGTATTTGATTATGTTTGGTTCTTATTTATTGCTATAACAATTCAAAGCATGTTCATGATTGCCTTAGGGTATTTCCTCTCCCTATTATTCCATAATACTTTTGTCCCTCTGATCGTGAACTTTTCTTATACTTCGATTTTTGTGTTGGTCCTGTTATATTCTCCGTTAAGCATTTTCCAAATAGGTACCTCGTTTAATGCTGGCAGCCTAGATAAATCTACATTTGTCGGTGTTATTGCGCTTATTCTTTTTTATGGTGGCTATCAGCTGGAAAAACACTTGTACAAAAACAGTATTTGAGTGGGTGCATTCTGCGCCCGTCAGCGGTCATCTGCAGACCCTACTCACTGAATATGAGCTGTACCATCAGCAATACGCAGAATTGGAGCAGCTCATGCTGGCTCTCTTACAGCAGGTTCCCAACGGAGAGAAACTGCTGGCCATCAAAGGCGTAGGTCTGGTAACAGCAGCAACCTTTGTCGGGGAAGTAGGCGACATCAGCCGATTTCAGGACCCACGTCAGATCCAGAAGCTAGCAGGATTAAACCTGGTAGAAAACAGTTCCGGCAAGCACCAGGGCAAAACCAGGATAAGTCGCCGGGGCAGAAAACGATTAAGGCACGGCCTGTTTATGGCCATGATAACCATACTGGCGAAGAATCCGGAATTCCGTACTCTGCACCAGAAGAACCTGACCCGAGAGAAGAACCCTATAACCAAAATGCAATCGATAATCGCACTGTGCGGTAAACTGATCCGGGTTTTCTATGGACTGTTAAGAACCGGAAGCGACTACAGTGCCGAGAAGATGCTGGGCGACATTGAACGGGGCATGAAAATGGCTGCGTAAGCGGAACAGGTCATTCAGGTTCAGAGTTGCCTAAGCCGCAGCAGCTCAAAGAGCCAAGCAACAAGCAGGAATCGAAGCCAGGGAAATGAAGAGCCGGGACAGTCAGGTTGAATTATTCCCTCAGGGCGTAGACCCAGTCTAGGAGCATTACTGACGATGATAGACAAACGGTTCCTAAAGCCCTAAATTCCTTCGTCCTGCCTATCCAAGAGGTGGAACGCCCAGCATGCCTTCCAGTTCCTTCAGACTTTTGCGAACCTCCCAGGTTGTCTCCGATGAGTGGATAAGAGTTGACTGATTCTGCGCGCCACGTCGAGACCGTTAATCTTCTGGCCGGACAGTTCGATATCCAATAAGGCGATATGGGGCCGGTTAGCTTCAGCCCAGCCAACAGCCTCTAAACCCTCTGCAGTCGCGAAGATTTCCGTTACAGAAGGTATTTGACTAAGGATTTATTTAATAAATTCTCTATTGTACTCTTCATCTTCAAGAATAAGAGCTCTGAACCCTGGCATAATCACTACCTCTAATATAGATGTTTTCCTTCTAACAACAGGGATTATTAGACATCGAATCTAATAATCCCTGCCTTCTTTTGGGCATTCGCGCTCGAAAACCGGCTATTCACGACATTTGGCAGGGATTGGATTAGCAGGAAGAGAATTGGGTGGGTGAAGAGATGGCGAAGGAAGGCATGGTTTTTCCAAAGGATTGCAATGGAATAGGAAAAGAGAAAAATTTCACATTTGGAAATTCTTTAGATTTGGAGGGAAGCGAATAATTAACAAATTAAGAAAACCCAGGTATCCGCCCCAGAGGCAAGTTAATCCTCTTCCGCAAGGCGATGAAAGGGCTTTCCTACCACTGGTGACCATAATTGCTTAATAATAATCAATACAAGTAAACATAACCATCGGTAATTTTCGTCAATAGCTAGAGAAGGAGATAAATATGAAAATTAAAAAATCATATCTTACACTCTATGTGTTTGCTTAATAAGTACAATCCTAGTTGGAAACGCCATTGCACTAACAGAATCTGCTATCACTAAAAACCTAAAAGGGAACATAGAAGGCAAAGACTTTGTTAGCCATCAGCTAACCTTAACTAACGAAGAATTTGATAAAATGGCGACTACGACTGATAGCATGATAGAAGCGCAAAATACCATAACATCAAAATTAACCACCAGTTTACCTTACTATTTTGGATTCCAACTGTATCCCAAACAATCGGTAAGGACTAAAGGTACGTTTTCAGGGCAAACAGGCTACACAGTTACCACGACTGCCTATACAACAGGTGGCCAATCCGATATATGGTATTATAATGTCGATCTTCTCAAAAGTGTTTGGTACGGGTGGACAACAGTCGCTTCGAGTTATAATCTTAATTATGATTATGATAGCTGTTCCTTTACAGGGTGTGATACATCTGCGACATATTGTTTTAATCTTTATAATCCGAGTGGAGCTATTCAAGTTTGGGTTGATGATGGCGATGGAATGGTATCAGCATATTAAATTTTATAGTCATACTGTAGTCCATCTATACTTTAAACAAGTGGTTGGCTACCACGGTAAGGAATTTTTATGTATATAAATTATTATCCGATTTTAATAACTCAAGCCATAATTTCAATCCTTTTCATATTGATAAGGCGGAGGGATCTTAAATATGAAGGATATCTTAAGTTAGTTGTAGCAAATCTAATTTTAGGACTTTTAGTATTATATGTTATCCCGCTTCAAGTTACACAAATACGGTTTTTTACTGTGCCGCCTAATTTAATACCGTTTCTAGGTCTGGAATTAAGTGTGGTTGATATTTCCTACTTAATAATGCCTTTCACCTTGATAACCTTTTTAATTTGTTTGCTCTTTTATTATCAAAACAGTTTCAAAGCCGTTTTCATTGCATTAGGATTATCAATTTTGATCCAGTTTTTAGCTTATGCGGTACAATCTCAGAGAGCTGAGATAACCTTCATCTTAATCCAAGCAATAGGTGCATTATTAGGATATTTGTTGTATCTATTAGTGTACAATAGCATTAGACTCAATATTGCCCGCACCGAAGATTCGTAACATGGGTAAGACTTTCAAATTCCCACGCCTTGAAACTAATGAAGAGATCTATAGGGCTTAAGCGCCTGCGTAAAGGCAGCCCAACTGGATTTCCGATAGGAAGACCTGCCTGCTTTAAAAGAAAAAAGGGGTAGGTCTTCCTGTCTTTGATTAAAAACGCGGGGTAATGTCATGCGTATTTCTCCCCAATCGGTATTTTCACCGTGATCGCAGTGCCAGGCGTAGTTTGCTGTTTACCAAATTATTTAACTCGGGATGCGCGATATGAACGCGCTCGCCTTTGTTCCAGTAATCATCGGCAATACCATCGATATATTGTTGGGCTTCCTGTATCCGATGAAGGTAGATGAATGATCACGTCACAATAGTGTTGATGTCAATGAAAAATCGGGCCGTTTGCTGGTGAGAAATTGGGCCACCTGAGCAATAAATTAATCGACGCTTGTGTTCTTGGCAAGAGCTTGTTTGAACCGGTAGCTTTCGCCGTTGATGAGGAACCGTTTGTCTATCATTATGGTGCCAAAGAAGATGGCATGGTTCTGGTGCCTAACATGGTGTTTACGGTAGAGCCGATGATAAATATGGGCAACTACCGCTGTCGGCGGCTGGATGATGGCTGGACGGCGGTGACCAGGGACGGCCTGCTGTCAGCGCAGTGGGAACATACCGTCAGGGTGACCGAAGACGGGGTAGATATCCTCAGCGAGGTCATGAAATAGGGATAATCGCACCTATTTTATGCGTTGATAGAGTTCTCCGTATTTAGGATAGTAATAACGGCTCATTAAAGCGGTCTTGGGATAATCCGAAAATTCGATTTCGTAAGATCGGTCGCGAGTTTCGCTGATTTTCTTTATCTTGGTCAGATTCACGATATAAGACCGATGGACCCGCAGAAAATCTGCTCCCAGCATGCCTTCCAGTTCCTTCAGACTTTTGCGAACCTCACAGGTTGTCTCCAACGAGTGGATAAGAGATATGTGATTTTCTACCTCGATAAAGACAATATCGCTGAGATTCAGGTGGGTCACTTCATTATTCACTTTTATAGTGAGCACATCTGATCCCACTTTTTCGGCCCGTTCGAGCCGAGATATTATCTCCTCAAGCAAATCCCTTAATTTAGAAATCTTAATAGGTTTGGGCACAAAGCCATAGGGATGGACGTCAAACGAATCCAGCGCATACTTGGCGTAGCCGGTAACAAATACAATGTAGGTATCTCCCCCAAGTTGACTGATCCTGCGGGCCACGTCGAGACCGTTAATCTTCTGGCCGGGCAGTTCGATATCCAATAAGGCGATATGGGGCCGGTTAGCTTCAGCCCAGCCAGCAGCCTCCAAACCCTCTGCAGTCGCGAAGATCTCCGTTACTGAAGGTATTTCACTAAGGATTTGTTTAATAAATTCTCTATTGTACTCTTCATCTTCAAGAATAAGAGCTCTGAACCCTGGCATAATCACTACCTCTTATAGATGTTTTCCTTCTACCTACAGGGATTATTAGACATCGAATCTAATAATCCCTGCCTTCTTTTGGGCATTCACGTTCTACTTCTGGGCATTCACGCTCGAAAACCGGCTATTCACGCCATTTGGAAGGGAATGTATTAGCAGGAAGAGAATTGGATTGGATGGGTAAAGATAAATCGTAGCCCGAGAACAGACTTGTTCACGGATTATCGCATGAGTGGCACCCGAATGGACCTAAAAGTGGAACTGCAAATGATACCAATGGGACCTGGTTGACGGTCAGGACGGGGAGAGTCAGTGTGGATGCCAACCAACTTGTCATTAACGACGGGATACAACTATCGGGTACCTACCGCTTTGTATTGCGTACAGCAGCAATGCTTATGAAACAGCTATAACGATTAGTTCAGTAGTGAATTTATTAAGAGGGTATAGGAGGGAATTTCCGTGAGCTATACGTGTGCAAGGTTTGTGATCTTTGTTTACGAGATGAAAGGAGGTGGAAATGGTGAGAGTCAGATCAGTGAAACTGGAGGGAGGTGGTTTGGGAGTAGGTCGCTACTCACGAGACTGCTACAGTTCTTCGACCTAACTTGGACTAGCCCAAAGTGCGAGCGAGGGTGATAGATATACTGCGTGAATGGGGAGACAGCCATCGCTCAGGGAGTGTTGATAATTAGGTTGTAATGCCTGCAGCCGACATGGAGGTGACGGAGTTATGGTATCCATAAAATCTCCCTAGGGAAATTGGCTTACCAATATCCCGACAATCTTAACTTGGCAGGACCAAGTATAGGAACTCTTAGATAAAAATGAAGGTTCATTAAGGGAGGTACATTATGAAGAAGTTTACAGCGGTTATTCTAACACTAAGTTTAATCCTGACGTTTTTTAGTATGCCTGTTTTTGCCCAAACGACACAAGCTCCTCAATATAAGTTGGAAACCCAGAATGATGCGCTCGGTCTTTTGGATGCCGCCAATAAAGGGGATGAAAAGGCTATCGAAAAACTGCAAAGTTTAAAAGCCTTCAATAAAGACGAGCTCAATAGAGTCCTAAAGGACAAGAAATTTACCTCTGCCGACAAAGTAACGACTTTCGATTTTGGTGATGGAAGTTCAATTGAGATTGAAATAGTCCATATGAATAAAGATGTAGCAAAATATACTAGAGATTCGGATCATGAACATATTTTTGATTTCATATTTAAATACTATGTAATGGGTATCGCAGTGGCGACATATACACTGACGATGGATTACATGGGAGACGGATATGGTAATGTATGGAATGGTTATTCATGGCACACAGGAAATCGCATCTATCCATATCAATGTATTCCACAAGGGGAAACTGTAGATCTGGTTACCCAGGGTCTATTTGTAAAATCTCAAGGTACATGTTGGGTCGATTGTTATTCATCTTTTAATTTAACGGTCAAGGGGTATTGTTATGATGACATCGTAAATAACTGGTATGAAACCTATGTATCCTAGGAACTAATACACAGAAATGGTATGAGAATTATCTCATGCCATTTCTTTATAAATAGAGGTATTCCCAGTGAATGAAAAGCCTAATCGTGATTGGTGTAGGCAAATTATTTGATAATCCCAACTAAGAAAACAACAAAGAATACAGAGTGTATTAGATAAGTTGCCGAACAATCTTCGAAAGAAATAATAAAATTGATGGGAGCGAACATCAGTAAATGAATTTCCAAAGAATATGTACAAAGTTTATCAGTAAAGTAATACTGGTAACCGCAACCGTTATGATCTCACTATTCCTTATCACGGGAGTGTTTATGCCGATCTTGTTAAATGCGATTTTTAGTCATCGGAATGAAGTAGCCGAACGCGCATTCGTAGACGCAATAATGTTTACTATACCATCTGCAAAAATTGAATCATTTTATTCGAACCAAGAAGTTATGAGCTTTAAATTAAATTGCAAATATTCTCAGAATCCTTTTTTAACATCAAATGAAATTAAATTAACAATTCCGACTATCGGTAGGAAAATATTTTCAGAGGACGTATCTTTCTTCGGGGTACACTTTGATGAACAAGTCAATCTGGGCAGTCTTGAGAGAAATGATCTACAGTGGAGTAAACTGGAGGAAATTGGGGGTATTTCAGTATGTCAGGCAGTAATCTATTTTTCTTCCCCAATTTCAATAGTTGAATCAGATGCGTTTCTAACAGCGATTAACGCCAATAGAAGGTATACCTGGGTTGCAATTGATACTGGAGACATAGAATTGAATCCCAAGATAAGTTCCAATTGGACGTGGGGATTCCCTATGAGTATGCAAAAATTAAAGGAAGCGGGAAATGGTGTTACAGATGGTTCGCTCTTGACTGCCGCGAACGAATTTCAGAGTGAAATGCAGTTTTTGCAGAAGGAGGGTAAATATCTTGGTGGAAAACTTGTTGTAGAGGAGATTCAAGCTATAAACAACCATATTACTAATAATGGTATCAAAGTGAAAGGTGTAGTCATTATAGCCCGCACTGAAGACCTTCTGAAGTACAAGGAGAACAAGCTCATTTCACATATTGACGTGCATAGGGCAGTTTTAGATTATAAAATAGATTTATAGGGATAGTAATCTTTACCGTACTGCCCAATGACTTCTACTATCCCATGGCAACAAGAAAGGATAGGTCACGTATGAGAAGCGAAGCGTGGCAATCTGATGACTATATTCTTGTTTGTGTTTTTAGTGACGGACCATAAATGCCTAAACCACAAAACCGGTTTGTACAAGGGAGGGTTTCTATGAAAAAGCTGCTTATTTACCTGTTCGTCTTAGCCTTAGCGGTTTCAGGTTGCTCAAATCAAATGGTACCAGACGAAAATTCCAGCCCGGTTGGACCTGAAGCAGGGATTTCAGCCACAGGGATTCAATTTGACAAACCGCTGACGTTAGATGATATTCGGTTAGCCTTTGAGCAGGCTGACCTAACCCTTATTGAAAATAAAGAAAGCAAGCCAGCCGACTATGGGTTCAATATGGTTATCCCGACGATTTTCTCGTTCAAGGACAGCAAACATGTTCTGTATGTCTATGTCTTTGCTGATATAGCAGAACGCATCGAAGTTGTCTGGCAAGGCGGCAATCTGACTATGTGTTCGCCGCCAGCATTTGTCACGGTTCCGGAGGGGTACCTCTCTGATACTTTTACGGTGCGGAATGTATTGATTGTTGATCTATTGGATGTGCGCAATGCGAGCAGTATTCCACCTGATGAGATACAGGTTACGAAGGCTATCGGGAATATAGTGAATTCCTTAAATAACAGCCAGACTATGATTTTCGCCGCTCAAAGCAAGAACTGGGATGCACAGTATGTGATTGAATATTACCAGCACTGGTATGAAGACGGTGCTGGAGTAGCCCATATCGATCTGTACAGTTTGGGTAAATGGTCGGTGAAATACATCGGACCGAACCCGGAATCCATCCGATCCATAAAGCATTCCTACAAAACTCCCACCGGGGGCGGCAACGGGTACTCTGTAGTCCAAAAAGATGGCGACTATTATTATCTGATACTAGGTGAAAACGGCAGCCAGGGGTATCCGATAAGCAACGGTGTTTATACCCTGACTATTACCTGGGACGGGAAGGAAGAGACTCTGGATCTAAAACCTATCCTAAATTAGGGATGCGGTAGGGTAGGTATACGGTTGCGCGACGGGCCTACCAAAACTGGGAGGCGCAGGCGTTCAGTCAATACTACCAAAATTGGTACAAGGATGAGAAAGGCGGAATTAGGGCTGATCAAATGTCCCAACAGGTTGTGAGTTTTAAATATTCTGGTGTAAACTACGACAAGCTTCAGTCAATACGTGAATGCCATAAAAGGTCACAGGGGGAGACGGGAATGAAAAAACTGACCATTTTGATGATTATGCTGATTATGATCATGGTGGTGGCAGGTTGCGCTGGTTTCCCGACTGGGAAGCAGACGACCAGTGTTGGCAGTATGCTGTTGAATAAAGTGCAGATCGATAAGGCTGATGTGATTAAAGAACCGACGGTTCAATATCAAATGAATGCACTGGACCCGACGGATATCGCGGAATTGATATCCATGGTAAGCGAGATCCCGGTGACCCGATTATCCCCCCAGCAGGACATAGACTTCATGACCGAGAGAATGCTCCAGGAGCATTTGACGGTGAGTATGTACAGTCACGACGACTATACGGAAAAATTGGAGGGTTTTTTTCTTATATGGCCGGACGGGATTATCTATGCAACCGATCCCGAATCCATGACGGGCACCTCCAGGACCATCGCTTATCTGTCTGAAGCCAGCCACTCAGAGATCTACCAATGGCTGATTAATACAACAGAATCCGATCAACAATTCGGAGCGCAGCAAGAAATCTCCGCCCGTTTGGTACGAGACCAGGGGTATACCATCCTGGTCAACAGCGGAGCCAGCTTTTCTCTGCAGATGCCAGCTTCGTTTGACGAGCAGATTAATGGCGTGGATATAGGGGCTCTGCTAAAGGCAGCCAATGAGCAGTCGAAGCTAAATGGGCTGGATTTCTCCAGTTACCTGGGTCAGGAGGTCATGCTGATCACCTATGCTGGGGAGAAGCCGGACGGGGCAATACACAATCTGGATATCATTATGGATGGCTCCAAGGTAATAGGGTACTGGGTCGATGAGGGCGCAGAGCCGCCTGATTTTAATGCCATAGTCAATGCCAGTCAGCCGCCGATGTATAATCCCAAACAACTGATGGGTTTTCTGCAGGATTATGATCCTCAGACCCGGGTTTTGACATTCGATGAGATTGAATGGGTGGTTAATACTGATGCGGTCAGAATCAGCCAGCTGGGTCTGGATGCCGACCTGGATTTTCCCAATGGCTACTATATATACAACCAGTCCGAGCAGAAAGTCAGTATGAAAGCCGCCCATCAGGTCAAAGTATATTTGGTCAACTGGAACGATTTGGCCACCCCGACATCGACCGATATAACCGGGCTCACCCGCCGCATGGCTGAATACCCTGCCCCATATCACATGAAGTTCCAGGATGGCGTCATCTATGAGATACGGGAACAATACCGGCCTTAAAATGATCTACTGGAGTAAAGTGAGCTGTAATGAACAGGAGGGTGATGAATGAACTTTTTGTTCGAGTCTACATTTTGGAATACGATAGCCTTATTCGGTATCGGCGTCCTGGCCTTTTTCACTGGCCCAACTTTACTCGCATTCTTCCAGCAATTGCAAAATACTGAGATAATTTAGGTGTGGGTGTTTCTGGATAATGCAGTTAAATCGGGATTTGACGGGGTTGCGATCCCGAGAAGTTGCCAAAAACCG
>Ga0209510_1000173_pt1 | contig 97877 bp, 74 predicted proteins | sample BiotimSIPDNA_FD_185749 | JGI IMG/M metagenome (GOLD analysis project Ga0209510, IMG submission 185749) | Anaerobic biogas reactor microbial communites from Washington, USA - Biogas_R1 time_0 SIP DNA (SPAdes) (version 2) | ecosystem: Engineered > Bioreactor > Anaerobic > Unclassified | place...
AAGTGTAAGATTGACCTGAGCCATGTCTCATTCCTCCTGTTTTGTATTTGTGTAGCAACAAACATTATACAGGGTTGAGATGTGGCTCATCTCTTTTTTGAATTTACACCATTATACGGACTCAACTATCTGCGAAGTGAGGCCCGCTCTTGTTCATCATCAAGAACATAATGCGTCTTTGCTTTTCCATCGCAAACAGGACATAACGTGCCATCCTCAAGATTCAGACCACAACTCGAACACTTCATTTTCGCCCTCCATCAAATACATATTTTTACTTATGCTACACTAATTTGATTCGCAAAAGCAATGGTTTCTCATAAAAGCAAAAATGGATAGAGAGTCTACGATAATAGAAAAAATTCTTTTCTTGCTTTCCTTTCCAGCAATTTCGGTCAAGAAATTCTTTTCGAGGATTGATATTCTGTTATCAGAAAGGAGAATGAATGGAGCGACGAGAAATTATTCAAGCCGGTCAGCGAATGCAAAACTACATTGACGAGAACATTCGCTCGCCGATCACACTCAGCCTTCTCGCGAAAGCCGCCGGATACTCCCAATGGCATTCAGCCAGAATTTTCAAAAAATTGACCGGAAAAACGCCTTTCGAATATATCCGGGCACTGCGGCTGAGCAAGGCGGCAGAGGAATTGCGCGAAACGAGCCCGCGCATCATCGACGTCGCGTTCGAGTTTGTATTTGACTCCCACGAGGGATTTACAAGAGCCTTTACAAAGCAGTTCGGTGTATCTCCGAAAAGCTTCAGCTCGGAACCCCGTCCATTGGCACTCTTCATTCCGGCTAGGATTCAAGATTACTATTTAATGCTACAAAAAGGAGAAATGACGATGAGTGAAACAAGTAAAGCAAACACTGTTTTTGTCCAAGTAATAGAGCGTCCCGCACGCAAGCTGATTCTAAAGAGAGGTATCAATGCGACCCACTATTTCGAATTCTGCGAAGAGGTTGGGTGTGACATATGGGGTATCCTTACCGGCATAACAGAGGCGATGTATGAACCGGTCGGTCTGTGGATGCCGGACTCGTTGATTCTTCCCGGAACCTCAAAATACGTTCAAGGTGTCGAAGTGCCGCTTGATTATTCGGGCGACATTCCCGAAGGATTCGATGTCATTGACCTTGAGCCCTGCAAAATGATGATTTTCCAAGGCGAGCCTTTTGAAGACGAAAAATTTAACGAGGCAATTGAGCAGGTCTGGGGAGTAATCGAAAAGTACGACCCCAAAATCTACGGTTTCGAGTGGGCTGATCACGAGGCCCCGAGAATTCAGCTCTCCCCGGAGGGATACCGAGGCTATATTGAGGGACGTCCGGTGAAAGCACTGAACCGTTAAAGGTTCAGTGCTTTCCCTTATTGTGCCGGATATATTTCATTATGTTTTTTCCACATCGAAGCGGTCGAATCCATGCGAACCGCAATCATTTTTGACTGCACGGGCGTATTTCTGTATATGCCACCTCTTACCTTATGAAAACTACTTGAACCGTCTTCGAATTCAACCGCAAAATAGCGATATGTGTTTTTGCCGGTTCTCCTCTTAAACTTATCCTTCAAAACGCAGTAAGATATAATGATTTCTCTGTTTTTATATTTCTTGACACTCAGATAATTTCTTATTGAAAGATAAATCAACAACCCAAGTATAAATACAACAAACACGATAAACAAGGCTACCGGAATAAGGAGCGTCTTGTCGGATTCGTTGTTGTACACATCAATCAAGTTGATGATGAGCATGTACAGAGCAAACGCAAACGTTGCAAACATGATGATGTATAGAAGCTGGTCAAATAGATTTTCCTTCTTAAGCTTAGGTAACAGATACGTCGCTTCCTCTTCTGTCGGAGTTCTCCACTGGCTCATAATTTACCTCCGGAATATACTTTCAACACTGCTCCGCCATCGAACCGCAAGCAATGATTTTTACCTTCGAATTGTATCAGGAATGCGCTATTATCGCAAATGCTTTTTAGTTTAGGGTCCTTCACTTTTTTCCGACAACTTCGGGGTCAATATGTCTTGATTCAAAGATTGGAGTGGGTAGCGTCCGGAAAGCTCTTGACCATAGGGGTTGTCGATACTCTTATAGTACAATATCTTTCTGTTGCATCATAAGCAAATTCATAGTTCTTCCCCCAGATATCACCGGTGCCGGGATTGCAAAAAGCAATACTCTGCGAATAATAATCTTGCAGACAATGATATGACGCATTTCTACACGAGGAAATCTCGACTAATCCGTCGTGTGGGTGTATTACTGTCGGTGGGAATCGAAAAAACCATACAAAAACACCGAAATGTTTTAGTATGGTTTTCAACTCGTTTGAAGCTCACCTAATCTCCTCGTCCATAAAGACGATTTTACTAGTTAACTTCAAAAAAATACTGAGCGTTGAAGAACTGCGGTTCGATGACGATTTTACCCGTTTCATCAATATAGCCATAAAGTTGACTATCCACATCTTGTACAAGCGCTAATCCGTTCTCTGCAAAATCCCAAGCATCATAAAACTGAGGCTCAATAACGAACTCGCCGGTGGCATTAATATAACCGAATAGTGCTGTCTCCGTGTCTTGAGCAGATGCAAGCCCGTTCTCGGTAAAAGCGCAGCCATAGTAAAATTTCGGCTCAATTGAGAACTCTCCGGTAGCATCAATATAACCCCAAAGTCCATCCTCTTCAACTTGGACTGCCGCCAAGCCGTTCGACATAAACGCGTACGCATCATAAAACTGTGCCTCAATGACATACTCGCCGGAAGCATCGACATAACCCATAAGACCGCTATCAGCATCCATTACGGCTGCAAGCCCATTATCGGCGAAAAGATCAGCCCAGATATACTTCGGCTCGATAGCAAACTCGCCCGTAGCATCGATATAGCCCCAGAGCCCATCTTCCTCGACTTGCACAATAGCCAATCCCTTATCGTCAAAATCATATGCATCAAAGAACTGCGGCTCGATGACTTGATTTCCACTCTCATCAATGTACCCCCAGAGCTCCGTCATACTATTCTTGGCCAGAGCCAAACCATTCTTAGCAAAGCCCCACACATCGTAAAATTGCGGTTCAATCACATATTCGCCGGTTGCATCGATATAGCCCCATGCAGTCCCGTCACCCGATTGAACATACGCAATACCGTTATCAGAAAAATCCCAAGCGTCAAAGAACGTGGGCTCGATTACGAACTCACCTGACGAATCGATATAACCCCATTGTCCGCCTTCAACAGTCTGTGCCGGCGCTAAACCGTTCTGAGCAAAATAGCCAAAGTCAAAAAACTCAGGCTCAATCACGAACTCACCCGCTTCATCGATATAGCCCCAAAGTCCGTTTTCGTCAAGCTGAACCGCGGCTATATAGCCTGCATTCTTCTTGTTTGTCTTTGTCTCATCGACGTTCTCTTCGGTCGACTCTTCTGTTGTGGCTTCAGCATCTTTCTTATCGTCCGATAAGCCCAAATTGTCCGGAAGGTTAAAATCGCACCCGGAAACCGCAAAAAGCATGCAAAGCATCATGATCAGGAAAAACTTTTCTTTCATGGGTACCCTCACTTTCTAATATGGAAAGTTAATAATATAAAATATTATTGTTCAAAATAATGTTCGTGAACAACTATATAGTGTATTTCGACAGGCGTCAATGAAAATTTTTCAAAAAATGAAGTATTATTAGTGTTTTTGATGTAAAGAGCGAGCAGGTACTATATTTATAACCACAGAAATGATTAGCTAACCTGTGCGAACCTAACTATTGCAACATCTGCCTTTGAGTTGACCCTTCACCTCTTTCTGCGACAGCCATAGAGAGTGGCATTACGTGACATGTCATGGAAACAGTCGTTAACGCATTTTGCGCGAGGAGTATCGGCAATTCGTTATCCGGAAATACGCCGTCAAAAATTGTTTTATCTTTCTGACGGCACGTTGAAGTCTTCAATATCTGAGGAAACCGACGAAATGGATCGTTTGATTAATTATGTTGGAATGGGATTGGCGCGAAAAGTTCAGCATAGAGCAAATCCCGGCTAAAAGGAGAGTTTTTCAGATTTTGTCGGTAATGGCGGTTCGAGCTAGACTATATATCACATTATGATGCATGCAAAATGGTTGGGTTTGTGCTGTTTTGTATGTAATTACCGCCAAATTCTGATGTTTTGTAACTTTTGGCGGTAATTACATATTTTCTCCAATTCCTGATGCAATGATTTTCTCAAGATTTACCGCCAAATTCAGATTATTTGGAACTTTTGGCGGTAATCGCGCAGGTGTGAAACGTTTCGCGCCAATCCGACACCGCGCTATTCCGTCACTGTCACTGCCGCCACTACCAGCGAGCGCAGCCACCGCAGTCCTCTATACAAGCAAATCCGATGATTCGGCACCCAGCCTTCGGACAAGAACGTGTTGATAAGGCGCCGGTTGAATCCTCCTATGAAGAATAATCCGTAAAACTTCGTTTCATACGAATAATTCCATATATCATGCCCACCGCCAGAACGAATAATATACCCTCAACCAGCCATATATTCAGATCGAATGCGCCAGCCATAACCGCGGGCACATTCACCAGCGTGTGAAGCAGGATAGAAACCGCCACAAGAATCGGCTTTTTCTTGATAATCGCCAAGCAAACCAACACAGACAAGCAAATATGTACCGGCATTACCAATATCCTTTCCAATCCGGATGCAAAAAACAAAGCCGGCGAGGTATTCAGATACACCGATTCAATTTCACTCATCTTCTCATCCATGCCCGAGGCGATCAGCGAATCAAGCGCACCGGTCCGAATCAAAATCGATGTAATCACATTACTAACCTGCGCGAGACCGACCAGCAGAATCGACTCTATTCCGCCATGTCCGATGCCAAACGCAACCGCATCTGCCCACGTTACGCCATTTTTTTTGAGTAATGAAAGTCCTCCATACCTCGCTGTCTCCTCGAAAAGCCCTGCCGAAAAAGCACCGATAATCAACATATAGATAAGATTATCTGCCATACCTTTATGAAAAGGCGTCAGTGCCAGCACGCTTAGCATCGTGGACCGAAGTATAATCTGACTGATAAAAAACGCCGCTGCCCCCATAAAAAGAAACGAAATACGAAATCGATTGAGTCGATACAAAACTATTGCTAATACGACCGGCAGAAGAATCGCAATCCCCCCGGAAACAGACATGCCAATGATAGATAATGTTGGAATCATATGGTATTTCCTTTCATCTCTTAACATGCTCAAAATATCTCCAAGAGACGCTATGCATGAATATTGCGGATAATGAGCTCGTATATGCCGCCCTTTCACCACTTGTTCTATATCATGTATAACACGTAGCGCAAATTCGTCAACTAGCTGCTTGTACAACTAGCTCCTTTCTGTCTCCGTGTCTTTCTCAGAATGGGATTCCTTTGTTGCCTTAGCCTAAATACTCTTCGAGCGTTTGGCCGTTAATATACATAGCAGTAGCCGGCTCCACACCGACATATCTGAAATGCCATGCTTCAAATGCATAGCCGGTAATATTCTCTTTTCCGCTCGGATACCTGAGGATGAATCCGTACTCATGAGCGTGAGCTGCCATCCATGCCCCGGCGGGCGTCGTCAGAAAACTTCCGCTGATCGTCTTGGTGGCGGTGGTCGCAACGTCAAGTGCCAAGCCCAGCTGATGTTCGGAGCGTCCGGGATAGGCATATTTCGATATAGCCCGTACCACACCTTTGGTGGCGATTGCGTCATCGAAACTGCTTTTCTGCGTTGTGTAGGATCGGTACCCCGAGCAAATATATAATGTGCTTCCGGTCGCGGTTCGACAGGCGGTCCGCATGAGATTCCAAGCCTCTGCAGCTTCCGGCCTGATATAGCAGCCTTTTGATGACAGAGCTAATACGAGAGCCGGTACATACTCTGCCGGTACCGCGTTGAACTTATTTACCAGAGTGGTCAGTGAAGTCGGGTCCGGGACGATCACCGGTGTCACTGAACGCGGGTCAAGAAAGCCGTCGATATATACCAGCTGATCATTCGATGACGGCGACACAATATTTTCGACCGGAGCCGGCGCCGGCCAACCCTTTTTCACAAGAATGACCTTAATGGCCTCCATTCGATATCCATATCCGACGGTACCCGCGAACTCTCCGTTCTTGCACCAATCCATCCAACCCCTGTTCTGAACATGGACACAATAGTAGATGTCATACTTCTCTGAAGCCGCTCCGGTCAGTCGAATTTGAATCGCTTCCAAGCGCTTGGAGTGACCACTGGTGCCGCTGACTTCGTTATCTGAGACCCAGTCCATCCAACCGATATCCTGAACATGCGTCCGATACTCAATGTCTCCGGCTATATTTTCAAGCTTAATCTGAATCGCCTCAAGACGCTTGGATTGTCCGCTGGTGCCGCATAACGCTCCGTTGCTAACATAATTTTGCCACCCGATATTTTGCACATGGGCCTTATAATCGACTGTGGCTGAAGGTGCATAGGCATCAACAAACGGCCATGAGGATACCCCCGGAGAAGTCCCGCCTTTGAGAACCAGACATATTTCGATTGCTTCCAGTCTGTAACCATATCCTGTGGTTCCTGAGGCTTCGCCGTTTTTCGCCCAATCCATCCATCCGATATCCTGAACATGGACGCGATAATATACGTCGTAGGCCGTACCGGCCGCCCCTGTCAGTCGAACTTGAATCGCTTCCAAGCGCTTGGAGTGACCACTGGTGCCGCTGACTTCGTTATCTGAGACCCAGTCCATCCAACCGATATCCTGAACATGAGTTCGATACTCAATGCCACCCCCGATGCCTTCGGACGCCAGCTGAATGCGAATGGCTTCGAGGCGTTTGGACTGACCACTGGTTCCGGATGCTGTGCCGTCACAGACATAATCCTGCCAGCCGATATCCTGAATATGAGTCTGATAAGAAATACTTACAATTGATTTTGAAGCGGCATATACCGTCTTATTAGCAGACATCAATACTCCCAATATAATGACGAGACTCACTATAATAGCCAGAATTCGAAAATGTCGATTTTCCTTCATCTTTTGCACCCGTTACTCTCTCAAAAACCAGGTAAAAACCAAATACTCAAAAAGCAATCTTCAAAGCTTTTCTGCCCTAAGTGTGACAGATGGATGAACCCTTTAGACGAAAGTTAATACCCGGCAATTCTCGTCAACCCTTGTGTATCCATAATCTACTCAAACTAAATCTTAATCAAGCCTCGAAAACCCCTTGCGGCGTAATAAGATTGAGCGCCATTATGGTATAAAAAAACCGTATCATATCGTCGGTCACAAAAAAGCGCCCCGCCCAATACCCTTATTTTATCGGGCGTTTGAATCCAACTGGAAGTCTTTAAGTCAAATTCTCCATGCTTTTGAAGTTCACGATATTGGGCTTCATTCAAAAGTACAATTCCCATTTCGGCTGCCATATCTACGGCAGTATTGATTGGTCGATTATCTTTTCGCGATTCGAGCGCTTCCCGATCATAACATAGACTTCGTCGACCGATCGGGCTTTCCTGTGAGCAATCACAAAATGAGTACTCATCTGTCGCCTGATCATAGCTGATTACGTCGGGTTCGCCGCCCGTTAGCTCCATCTGATAGAGAGCGCGGAGTTTTTCGGGCTGGGCATTGAGTTTCGCCATAATGGGCGCCCATTCCAATTCCTTGTGTCGATTCATATGGGATTCAAAGCGTTCCTTAAGCAAATCGAGCACTTCATCCGTTTGATCAATAAGCACAATAACCTCCTTGCCAAAAACGAGACCCTGCTATATGCTTTTGTCGCTCATATAGTTGACCACCGCTTTTTCGAAAAATCATCCGCGAAAATACTTCTTATTTCTTGGCCGATTTAGGAGTCACGTCGATGATAAGAGCGATGATGACGCCATAAATGATCCCCGCAACAAAACTGGTGTGGTCAACCATTCCTGTTCCTAAATAGAAGGCAAAGGACACCACCGTGCCCAACAAGGCACCGCGAAAAGCGGTCGCAATCTTTGATCCGGACTTGGGTGTCAATCCAATAATCAGACCCATAATCACCCGGTTGTACCACAGCGAAGATAAATAGAACATATCCCGCTCAAACTGAAAACGCACGCTTGCACCAATGATGCAAAAAACTCCCAGAATTGCACCAAAAAGAATAGCCGTAATCAGTCTTTTTTTATTCATCATTTTTAGCCTCGGCTTTCAATGTTGCATCGTTATTTGCCCGTTAGCATGCATGTTTAACAATATAATCATATCACGACTAATTCGTCGTCAGCAACGTTACAGCACGACAGAAAGCGCTCTAGGCATCAGCTCCGTTTGCTACATATCGATCAAACATATGCAAAACCAAAACCGTCCCTTTCGCGAACCTGTTTTCACAAAGGAAAATCAACCGAAGAATGTTCTTCTCGTATAGAATAGAAGCAGGACAATCGGCTTGCATTATCGCACACAAAACAAAGAAGTGCCCCACAAGGGCATCAGTGAGGTCATCATGAAAACCATCGGCAATATACTATGGGTCATTTTCGGAGGCGCCATACTCGCTCTATTGTGGGCGATCGTCGGACTCTTATGCTTCATTACCATTATCGGTATCCCTGTCGGCATCCAGTGCATGAAATTTGCGGGTTTGATTTTGTGGCCGTTCGGACGTACGATTGAGTATTCCGACGGCGCCGTAAGCTTCCTGTTTAATATCCTCTGGATCATCTTCTTCGGTTGGGAACTCGCCACAACCGCTTTGGTCATCGGCTTATTCTGGTGCATCACAATCGTCGGCATTCCCTTTGGACTCCAGTTCATCAAGTTCGCCCAGCTGGCTATCATGCCCTTTGGCGCAAAGATTGTGCGAGGGTAATCCGTTCTACTCATCGCTAAAATTGAAATGAGGATCCACCTATCAGGCTGATCCTCATTATCCTTGAATACCTTTGGCGGAGAAGGAGGGAGTCGAACCCTCGCAACAAAAACAGCTCGTAATATTATGTTTCAATTAATAAGATCAAGCCGAACAAGGTCAATCCATTACTTGAAAATAACAGGCTGACAGTTCAAGTTTTTAGCACCCATCTCCTTCAGGAGATTGTATACTCGTTTGCTGATAATAATGTATCTTGACTGAAGCTCCGTAAATGTTTCCTGCGTCGCGTTGATGTCTTTTAATTGCTCTTTCATGGATATTGGCATATAGAGTGGATGTGCGTAATTCTGAATCGGATTGTAGTTCTGTTTTCCGCAGAAAGGACATTTTTTTGAGACCCTCCACCCATTGATCTCAATCAAAGGCGGAAGCAATTCTTTCGCCTCGATTTGCCACGCAAGGATATCATCTTTCGTTTTGGATAAGACAGGAAAAAACTCAAAATTTTGAAGATCAGACTGTTCAATCCGCTCTTTGACTTCCGGTGCGATAATATATCGATACGGACTGGTAAAAGAGATGACTTTATTATTCATATCCCTGCGGCCGATTTTGAAATTGTTTGCGAATGTCCACAGAAACGACTTCTTGTCGCAGCAATACAGGTCAAATTCTGTCGAGCGTGTTACGCAGACAATGGATCTTGTTGCGAGCCGATAATACTCAGCTTCATCGATTTCTTTCTTCGTAAATTTATGCTCATAAAAAATGTTTCGATAGGCATATTCTTTGTGTTTTTCAATAAACTCCATCACCAACGGATACTCCGGGGTATTAATTGGCATAAGCACAAGTTTGAGTTTATCGTTTATGGAATACTTCCTACACTTCTCAAATAGATCTCGCGCGGCATCTTGAACATTCGCCGGTGCCTTTTTATTGACAAAAATGGCATATCTTAAATATGTCCTCATGGTATTGTCGCTCCTAACGATCTCAGCCAATCATTCTCAATATCTCAATACATGGTGATTCCAATAATTAAAACGAAGCTTAGTGAAGACACTCAAGCGTCATCCATTCGGGTGACGTTTGGCATATTTAGTATTTCTACCAGAACCAATCCGAATCAGATAACCAGATTCAATCAGTTGATCAAGCCATTTGCTCGTAGTGCTTCTGCCAACTTCCCAGACAATTTCAAGTTCTTGTCTGGTGACTGATCCTTTTTTCTGTATAATTTCTGCTGCTGTCTGAGCACGTTGCTCAAGCAAAGACTTCGAGGGGTCACCATGTTCTGCTTCGATTGTGGTTGAAGGAACATTTTCATTTCGATAATTGATATTTGGTAAAACAATCATAAAGCCCGAAGGAGAGGTTTTGAATTCTATCCTTATACCTTTATCCTTATAGATTTCTGTCATTTTAGGAATACCGGAACCAAAAGCTTCAATTAATTCCAGTCGATAAAAAATGTCTGCCAGGTTTTTATTTCTTGGCATTGAAAGGCCTAGCAGAAAAGTATCAATCGTGGTGTTCGGTGGCAAACCACCATACGATGCAATCTCTATTCGATTATCAAAAACTCTGATGTTTGTACTGACATCACGGTCATAATCGCGATGAACAATTGCGTTGATCAGTGCTTCTCGCAAAACATTTTCCGGATAATCTCTGCTATCGACTCGGCGTAGACCGTGTATTTCAGAACGAGTGCGATTATATCGATTTAAGGCATGAAAAGCATCCTCAAGTTGCTTAAGAATCGAGCCTGAAAATCGCTGGCGCTCCGTGAATGTTCCTATCTCAGTTCCTTGAAAACAGGCAAACTGAATACTATGGAAGCACTGGTCAGACAGCAGCATTGCAAGATTTGTGTAGTTCCCATCTGAATCAACCATTTTCATCGTTCTCTTTTGATTTATGCCAAATAGAATATCATGATCAGCAAAAACCCTTGCGCAATAGTCGAATGTTAGAGTTTGGTCAAATGATAGATTGCTTTCATAACGATATCCGTCTGTTTCTCTTATCATTTCTCTGATAGCATCAGCAGATGCAGGTGCCGAAGAACTACCGTGCCGAACATAGACACCTGAAGATGTCATGCCCTTTTTAGTAATGTAGTAGGGTCTTTTTCCACCTTTGCTAACAGTAACATGAACCAGTGATTTATCTTGCTGGGAAGTGAAACTGACATTTGTGATCAGAGTTATATCAGGACTGATTGCATCACGAAGCATATTCGTAACGCGTGCAGAAACTTCATCCGGGTTGTCGACGCCGATAATTGAACCATTGTCATCCATGCCAATGATTAACTCGCCACCATCTGAATTTGCAAATGCAACGATTTCTTTTTTTATGTCTTCTGTGTAGATTCTTTTGAATTCAAGCCTGTTTGACTCAATCATGTCTACTACCTCCAGCAACTTGACATTTTTGTACTCATTCTACCACCTATGTTCCGATTCTACCACCTATGTTCCGATTAGGTGGTAGAATAAATGAAAGAAAGAAAATACAAGAATCAACAGAAATAAGAACTCACCCATTCTTTCCCGCGCGCCTATGCACCTAAAAGAAACCGATTTATACAGTAAACAGGGTGATTTGCCGCCAGAATAGTATTAGACACCAGGGTTCGAATCCCCTCGTTTATAGTATTCGCTTTCAGGTTTATCAGACTTTCAAAGTTGAGTCCAATTTGCATTTAAGATGCAAAGAGTTGAGAGCGCCTCTACTTAGTGCGGTTCAAGAAAAAGACCATCGGTGTCCAACCCCTGTGGGTTCGGATTACGATGGTCAATTCATATGGCGGAGAAGGAGGGAGTCGAACCCTCGCGCGGGTCACCCCGCCTAAAGCTTTAGCAAAGCCTCCCCTTCGGCCTCTTGGGTACTTCTCCACGCCGTTTGAAGTTACTGCGCGTAACCATTTCAGTATTCTAGCACAGTTTTTTTTATTTGACTATACCTTCAGTCATTCGATTGTCTGTGAGTTACCGAACTCATTTTCGAACTCAAAATAAACGAAAAAAATCACCAACTATTCAGTCAAATATGTGCGGACGTGCAAGTTCTTTTTCGACTCATTATATGTTAGACTGCAGTGTATCCACCGTCAACCTTGATGTTTTGCCCTGTGATATAAGATGCTTCGTCGCTTGCGAGGAAGACGGCCGCTGCATTGAGTTCGCCTTCGGCGCCGTAACGACCCATCGGAACAGAGACCTTCATAAAGTTCGTAAATCCCTCTGTACGCAAGGTGTCTGCCGTCAGTTCGGTCTCGAAATAGCCGGGGCTGATGGTATTGCAGGTGATGTTGTATTTGGCCAGTTCAGCGGCTACGGCGCGGGTGAAATTGATGACGCCTCCCTTGGATGAATGGTACGCGACCGTATCCATTGCGGTATTGCCGACTTGCCCGTAAATGGAAGCAATATTGATAATGCGACCATGCTTTTCTTTTGCCATATAGTTGGCAAACGCCCTTGTGACCTTGAAAACGCTTGTTAAATCAGCATCGATAGTGAACTGCCAGTCTTCATCACTCATGTCAAGCACGCCGGCGTTCCGAGCTGCTCCGGCATTGTTAACAAGAATATCCACTTTCCCATAATGCTTGACGGCCTGCTCCGCTGCGCGATTCACTTCATCGGTCTTGGTTACATCGCACTGAATCGGAAGACATCGAACGCCTTCTGATTGAAATTTATCTGCTATGGCTTCCAGTCGTTCTATGCGCCTAGCCATAATGACTAGATCTGCACCCTGTTCGGCAAACCCTTTTGCCATCTGTAATCCCAATCCGGATGAAGCACCGGTAATCGCAGCTACGCGACCCTTTAACGAAAACATATCTATCTCCTCCTCTTATATCGAAAGTGTTAAGTCTGTTTACTGCCTCATGATATCAATCTCCTTTGGGGTGGTCAACGAGCTAATTCGCCGAAGTATATGGTTGAATAGGATGGGGGTTCCGGACAATAACTAATTAAATCTTTGCGATTATTTACTTTCTGATTGAAATGAGTACAACCTTCGTTTATTATCAATATCGTCTTAATTTTGTTTATATAACATTATTATTTTATAGTACTCCCCCCGATTTTATTCCCGACCCGATCATATCGCAACAAAGGACCACAATTATGAGCGCAATTGCCGACACCTTAGCCATATATGTTTTCTGGTATCCGCTGATTATGTCACTGATCTGGATTGCCGGTGCGTTTATTTTTTACCGGCGGCGCGAGTATAAGGGCGAGATTGATCTGAATCACATCGACTGGCCGATGGTCAGCATTTTGGTGCCTTGCTATAACGAAGAGGCAACCATTGAAGAGACCATAAGGCATCTGGTTGATTTGCCCTACGAGAATAAAGAAATTATCGCCGTTAACGATGGAAGCATGGATCGTACCGGCTCAATTTTGCATCGGTTAGCCAAAATATATCCAAGTGTGCGCCTCATTGATTGTAAAGAGAATCGCGGCAAGGCCACCGCGCTGAACCTGGCTTGTCACGCGTCTCGTGCCGAGTATTTGATTTGTGTTGATTCCGACGCTTTATTGGATAGTTATGCAATCCAATATTTGGTTTTCAATTTTCTTCACAGCGGTGAACGCTTGGGCGCCGTCACCGGCAACCCGCGCATCCGCAACCGCGATACTCTTTTGGCAAAGTTGCAATTGGTCGAGTACGCTTCAATCATCGGTGCAATCAAACGAGCTCAACGTTTGTCGGGCAAGATCATGACCGTTTCCGGTGTAGTCGTGGCTTTTCGAAAAAAGGCTTTGGTCGAGGTCGGCCTTTGGGATACCGATATGATTACCGAGGATATCTCGGTCTCTTGGAAATTGCAGGAGCATTTTTGGGACATTCGGTATGAGCCGAAGGCGCTTTGCTGGATGCTCGTTCCCGAGACGTTTAAGGGTATCTGGAAACAACGCATTCGCTGGGCTCAAGGCGGGCAGGAGGTCATCCTGAGACACTGGAAAGTAATCCTGGATATTCGGCATCGACGTATTTGGCCGATCTATTATGAGCAGTGGATGAGTCTTTTTTGGTCTTATAGCTGGGTTTTCGTGACGGCATATCACCTCTTTGTGGCAACATCCTTAAAGCAAATGCTGATATGGCTGACATTTGCTTCTTTTGCATTGGTCATGCTGTCGATGGTGCAGCTCATGTTTTCGCTCTCCATCGATAGTAAATACGACAATGTACGCAGGTACTTTTTCTATGGTGCATGGTATCCTTCCTTGTATTGGGTGATCAACGCTGTCATCGTCATGTTTGCTTTGCCCAGAGCCATTCGCAGCCGTATCAAAGGAGGTGATGCCGTGTGGACCAGTCCGGATCGCGGAAATCGCAAATAGAGCGCAACCGGATATTTATCGTCAAGACGAAAAAAAGCGTTTTTCGCGAGATGGTCATCATACTATTGTCATTGGTGGCCTGGACATATTGCCTCGCGGTCACCTGGTTTTTTGTCGACTCCATTTTCGCGATGAATCAAGCCATTCCTGAAAGAATACGCGATTACTTTGGGATGGACGCCGGAACTGTAAGGCGTTTCTCTGCGCTGATCCTCTTACTGTTTGTGTTGTTCTTTCTATTGTTGTTGGCCTGGAGTGTATATAACAAAAGAAAGTTCGGATCGCTTCGAAGACGCAAGTATCCGCAAAAAACCACTGAAGAAGAATTGTTGGCGCTGAAAATGATCGACCGAAGTGTTTTTCTCGAACTGCAAAATGCTAAACGTATTAGTTTCAACAATAATCCGATCAAAAGAAAGCGATAGTCGTTCGATTAATACTCGTTTTTCGCAGATAGTTTTACCGATGCGAAAATAGATACCACGACGGACACCACCACCGCTAAGAATACCACTGCTGCAAAGCCTTGCGGATGAGCTTCGACCCATTGCGCCGCGGCGATTAATTTAGTCCAAACGGCCGTGTCTTTGATATTGTTGCCGACGAAAAGTCCGACGGCAGATATCAACATTAACGGAATAAATACCACCAGTCTGCCTTTGGCATATCCAAGTTTATAGTAAAGCGGAAATTGAATGCAAAAGAGAAGCACAAAGGCGACGAAAAATGATGCCGCCGTAATAACAATGACTTTGAGGTCAACGGGTTTTTTATCCACCAGCATTGCAAACACCGACATCACCGAACCCGAGGCCATTCCAATAAATACTATGACTGCCGCGAAGAGGTAGCGACCGATGACCATTTTCACTTTGGATACCGGAAGCGTAGCATAAAGCGTATTCAGGTTGTCTCTTTCAGCGAGCGCAAACGGATACGATACGAACAAGAATCCAATCATGGATCCGAAGGCAATACTCATCGAATTCTCAACCGAAAAACCCATAAATATGGCAATTCCGGCGAACAGCACGAGCATGTGTGGCTTGACATAGGATTTAAGTGTCATCAAATCGAGTCTTCCGGCTTGCAAGACTTTATCCATTGTTTTTCTCCCCCTTGTTCATAAATACAATGATTTCTTCGAGTGTGGTCGACTCGGCTTCGACGTCGGACGATAGCATCGCGATGTCTTCTCGTCGCATCAGGCCTTCGAAGCCCACGCCATGGTCGCGAAGTCCGATGATTTTTTCGCGAAGCGCTTCATTTAAAGCTTTTTGAGCACCGGCAACGCGAACATAAGATTCAATCAACTCATCGCGCGGGCCGGTGTATATCAGTCGGCCATTGAGTATAAATGTGATGTAATCCGCTACTTTCTCAAGATCTGAGGTGATATGAGTCGAGAAAATGACACCCTTCTTCTCGTCGGTAATAAATTCTCTTAAGATGTCACAGACTTCTTCGCGAGCCACCGGGTCCAGGCCGCTGGTCGGTTCATCCAGAATCAAGAGCTCCGCGCCGTGCGAGAGCGCAACCGCGAGCATCAGCTTGACCTTCATTCCTCTTGAAAGTGCCTTAACCGTCTTGGTCGGCTCTAATTGAAAACGACTGATATAATCCGCATATACTTTGCTATCCCAGTGTTTATAAAAACCGCGTACTGCCTTTTCGACGCCCTGAACCGTCCAGCTCTCACAGTAAAACGGGTTGTCCATTACATATCCGATTCGGTCATTGTACTCATTACTATCCGAAAGCGATTCACCGAAAACCTTGATCTCGCCGGAGTCAGGATGAACCATTTTCATGATGGACTTGATTGTCGTCGTCTTACCTGCACCGTTCGGTCCGATAAATCCCATAATATAACCTTGAGGCACCGAAAAACTCAGCTCATTAAGCGTGTAATTGTCGTAGCGTTTCGTTAGTTTATTGATCTCCAGAATCTGATTCATATTGTTCCTCCCGAATGAGAATATCTAGTATACTGTCAAACTCATCGCGCGTAATGCTGCCGTTTTTTGCCGCTGAAATGGCCGTCTGTAATGCTTCTTCAACTTGTCGCAGAGCATTTTCGCGCGCCAGCTCCTTGTTTCGCGGAAGAACATAACAGCCTTTGCCTTGGACGTTAACGACAAAGCCTTCTTTTTCGAGATCGCCGAATGCGCGTGTTGTCGTAATAACGCTCACCTTCAGGTCTCGCGCCAATCCGCGGACGGACGGCAATAAATCGCTTTCTTTGAGTTCACCGGAGAGGATGGCTTCCCGTATTTGATCTTTGATTTGCTCGTAAATCGGCTGTGCCGAACGATTTGAAAGAATGATCTTCATGGCGCCTCCTCCGGTGTGAGTATTAACAGATATATACACTATATACACCTGTCGTCGAACTGTCAATATCCTTTTTCGAGACTTGCGAATTTGCGAGCGACAAGAACTATGGTATCTTGAAGCGAATACCGACAACACTAACCTATTTAGAGCTTCAGTCGATATTCGCGCACCCTCAGCCCTCAGCCCCGCTTGACCACACTACACCTCTGGTAGATACAATTATCCCCCGAAGCACTTTAATCCGTGCGCTTTTCGCCTGCTTCGATCTTCGGAATGATTACCGATACAGAAAAGCCTCCCCGTTTCGGGTCCGGTTCTGCCGACAATGACCAGTTGAGTGCCAGAGCATATTTCTGCGCCAGATAAAGGCCCATCCCGGTCGCTTTCTGACGACCGGCATGATGTCCTGTAAAACCCTTGTCAAAAATGAAAGGTAAGTCTTCCGGAGCCGCGCCTTGACCATTGTCTGTTACTCGAATCCTGTATTGACCTCCGGTTCGAAGGTCTTCAGAATACTCAGCATCAACCTGAATCATCCCGTTCTGCGAATGGCAATACTTGATGGCATTGCTTATAAACTGGCTTAATATGAACGTCAAAATGCGCCGATCGCAAATCATTCTTTGATTGAATCCTTCCTTGACGACTCTGATTCCCATTTCCTCTATGATGGGTAGCATCGGCTCCAGTGCCGATTCGATGACCTCCTCAGACGAGACTTCCGACAAGTAGTAATCCGCATGCGCTGACTCCAGCCGAGAATAGAAAAGAATGCGATCGACTTGCTCGGCCACAGAAGCCAGGGAGCAATCCATTTTTCGAGCCACATCTTTGGGCATTTTGCCACGGTGATTTCCCAAAACCAACGTGCCAAGTGACAATGGTGTTTTTACCTCATGAACCCACGCCTCAATGTACTCGCGATACTGCTTCGCCTGCTCGCCCGTTTCTTCAAGAAGGAACTCTTTCTCTTTATATTTATCAACCGCTACGGATAACAATGGATGAAAAACGGGGTCGACCTGCTCGAGCATAGTATTGAAATGCTCACGATTGGACTGCTCCAAAAACGACTGAATCGCTTTCAATTGATGCTCACGACGTCGTCTAAAAAAAACGTATGAAAAGGCAAAAACCAACCCATCGAAAATCAGGACAGCCGTGATAACAATTTGGAGAACAGAAGGTGCGGCTAAATAGAACAAAAGGATGAAAAACGCGTCGGTCAACAGGATCATGCCCAGCAAAAAGATCATATTCTGATTCATACGAGCTCTTATCAATGGTCTCCCTCCGGCAATCGATATCCGACACCTCGAACGGTTTCAATTCGATCTTCTAAGCCGATAGCTGACAGGGCTTTTCGCAATCGAGTCATATTCACTTGAAGTACGTTTTCGTCTACGTAGTCCGAGCCGCCCCAGAGAGATCGCATAATCTCTGTTTTGGAGACCGTATTCGGATATGCCTCAATTAGCTCCCGAAGAATTCTCCCCTCTGTATCGGACAGGACTTGATTTTTATCTTTATACGAAAGCTTATACGAATCCAGATCCAGCTGGAGTGTGCCCGCACGAATGACATGGCGGGCATTTTCGTATGTTCTCATTAACCTATCGGCTCGCGCAATCAATCGCTCCGGTGGACATGGCTTACTCAAATAATCTTCCGCACCCAACTCAAGAGCACGCAGTTCATCATTTAATGTATCGCGTGCAGTCAATATCAAGATCGGAAAGGTGGACGTCGGACGAATTCGCCGGCATAAATCAAATCCGCTCGTGCCCGGAAGTCCAATATCCAGAATGAGCAAGTCCGGGCGATATTCACTGATCTGCTTTTCAACGGCAACAAATGTATCCGGGGCGATCACTTCGTAGCCCCTCTGTGAAAAAGTCTCTATCAATGCATTGCGCAACATAATGTCGTCTTCGATGATGACTATTCGTCTCAAAGTATGGTGCCCCTGTCTGACTGTTGAAGCGCAGAAATCTCTCGTGAAGCGTAACGCTCCACCAATCTGATATACCCGAATTCTATCACAAGAAAGCCGACGGCCGCGATAGCTGCGAATATATAGACCTGATTGATGCTTGAAATGCCTTCACTCTTGAGAAAACTGCCTAACAGAGTTCGGACGGCAAAATATCCACTGATACATGATACGCCGATCGTTAATCCAAAATACAGGCGAACTTGTTGCTTTGCAGACAGAATCAACTCCGAGATCTGTGCACCCAAGAGCATTACTGTGCGGTACCTCTGAAGATTTCTCCTCTGAATAATCAGAAATCGAAGCCCCATGACTGTGTTGGCGATTATTAAGAAGAGAATACCCAAATAAATAGTCAAGTAACTTCCTGCTATCATATAAAACATATTTCGACCTATTCCCTTGAGAAAAGACTCATGTTCAATTTTACGCGCGTTCAGAATGTTGCTCACGTCAGCAAGCGCATTCATCAATCCTTTCTCCTCGACAACGTCTTCACCGAGATGAAGATTCACGCACAGAATCACGTCCGGATCCCGAACAGCGAGATCGTATAGATCGTCCTTAACCACCAACGCTTTTGATAGCGTAATCGTTTGATCGGATACGATGTTGAGCGAATATACCTCTTCTCTTAACTGTATTTTCTGATGATCCAATTCAACGTATATGCCCTGCGGAAGCATTTTCGAAAGGGTGTTAATAAATGGCCTGCTGAAACTTTCGGATGAATAGAATACCGCCTCATTGTCATTCAAATCGAGCGGCCTCTGTCCGTTTGCTTCAAGCAGAGCATTAAAACTACTCTCCGGAATAAGGTATGGTTCATATAAATATTTTAAATCATTCTCAAGACATTGTCTGGCTTCAGGATCGGATACTCTATTAACTGATTCAGAATAGTTTCCCCACGAAAAATCTATCTTTTCCAGATCAGTATTTTCCGCTTTCATCGGATAGACGGATTTTATTTGAGATTCAAACTGAGGATCCTGCATCAATACATTCAATTGTTCTTCTGTCGCCTGTATCGAAAAATCGACCCTTCTGTTTTCACTAGAGCCTCGTGCTCCGGCAACACTAATACCATACGCCAAGCACGCCAGCGCCATAAGGACTAATAGCGAAGATACCGCCATCGTGCGATTCTGATACAATACATTTTCCTGAAGTTGCCGCGATGTAAATACGTAAAGACCGGATCTACTGTGCTGCCGGACCGAAGTCCATTTACCAATAAACGTTGCCAAGCCCTTGAAAAAAAGCAACGTTCCGCTTGTGCCAAATATAACGATCAAAACAGTGATACTAAATCTCAGGTAGTGCATTTTATTAATACCCAGATAGTAAGCATATATCAATAATCCGACACCTAATGCAAACGAAATCCACGCCCTCAAAGTGTTTGTCTTCTTTTGCTTCTTCTCGGCCTCGGCATTCAGCAACGTCATCGGATCCATTGATGAATATAAATAACTTAATCGAATCATTGAAAAAAACTGGACGCCCAAAAATCCCATAATCGTCATGCCCAGGGCAAATGGAGAAAATGCAATTCGATGTTCTAATACATCAATTCCAATCCATTTCACAGTCACCAATCCGGTGACTTCTGTCAGAAGTATCGCGAGCGGTAATCCGATTATTATTGAGACCACGCTGTTCCACAGCGTCTCGGTCATCAGAAGGCCAAACAAACGAAGCCTTCGCATCCCCATCATTAAATAGAGTCCAAGCTCTCTTTTTCGTGATTCCAACTGAAACCGACACGCGAAGTATACTAAGTAATAGACAAAGAACAACGAGATTCCATAAATGATCGGAATCAATCGCAGCAGTTTGGTAATCGCATCTCTCTCAAAACTTCTCAAATAGCTAATGACGTCCTGCTCTCCCAGAGAAAGCAGCGTGTAGAATGCGACGATGGCGACAATCAAAGAGAAATAGAACAACGAATTCGTTTTTCGATTTTTTGCGGCATTGCGTCGAACTTGCTTAAAGAACATGCGCGCTACCCCCTCCGACTTGTGCGACAACCTCGACGATCCGATCATAAAACGCATCTGAATCCTCGTCTTGTTTTTTGCGCAACTCGTGAGAAATTTCACCATCCCGAATAAACAAAATCCTGGTGCAGTAACTTGCCACACCGACCGCATGCGTCACCATCATAATAGTCTTCTTCTCAGTGACATTGATATTGAGAAGTTTGTCCATCAGAACCTTCGCATTTGCACTGTCAAGAGCACCGGTCGGTTCATCCGCAAGTACAATGCTCGGTTCGCTGATCAAAGCCCTCGCAGCCGCTACGCGCTGCTTCTGTCCTCCGGACAGCTGCCCCGGAAATTTATGGAGCGCATCCTTTATATCAAATCTTTCAGCAATTCTATTCAGCGACACCTCCGCATCCATTCGACTGATGCCGTGAAGCGAAAGCGGCAAAACGATATTCTCTTCAGCAGTCAGATTATCCAACAACTCGAATTCCTGAAACAAATATCCAATCCTGTTGCCTCGGTACTCGGCAAGTTTATTTCCGGAAAATTGACAGACATCCTGATCTTCCAATAATATCCGGCCGCCTGTGGGAGAGATCATCGTCGCCACACAATTCAGGAGTGTGGTCTTTCCCGAACCACTCGGCCCCATAATTCCGAGAAATTCACCTTCGAGAACATCAAAGGACAGGCCTCGAAGCGCCTCGGTCCTATTTTCGCCCTCTCCGTATGTTTTCTTCAAACTATCGACTCTCAATATCCGCTTCATATCCATACGTTATCTCCCTCTCATCGTGCTTTTTTCTATTATGCCTTTCCGTGGCTTAAATAACACTTACAGCAATTGTCAGAAAAGAAAAACGGCCGCCTTATGGCGACCGAAATGCTGATACTCTATGAAAATTCAATTGCTTTTACATCGTAATAATCTTATAGCCTTGGTCGGTGTAGGTCGAAATTGCGACATGACCACCCATATCCCCTACGATTCGAAGTCCGGATTTCTCGTTATAGTCCAGCACACCGTAAGACGCAGAGCACGCACGGCAGATTGCGTCGATTAATCCCTTGCTCTCCATGTCCGCAAACAAACGAATCTCGCTTTCGCGCATCGCCCGAACTAACTCTACCGCTTCACCTTCGAGAATGACCTTAACATCGTGTCCCTTAGCATTCAAATCCAGTGCGTTCAGCATCACATGCGTAAAGCATACCGGATCTCCGCGAAACGCAAAAATTGCAAATTTCTCCATTTGATTATCCGACCCCAAGCGCTTCTATGTGCGCATTAAGGGTCAGTTTCCTCCCTTCTTCTCAAAAACGCTACTTCCGTCAATACCTCGGAATCAACGACATCTCAAAAAGATCGGCAATGGTGTCTTTGCGCATATCCGATGCATTTCTGCATACTCTTATATTATCGCTGAACGCGCCCGCTTGCATCACCTTGCATCAGTGTTTTCACTTCATTAACATTCACTCGGTTAAAATCTCCGGGAATTGAGTGCTTGAGGCAACTGGCAGCCACTGCAAATTCGAGTGCATGCTGATCGTCTGCCATCCTCTCACCGCCAAATTTCTTGAAAATCTCCGCGTCTTGCTGTAATAGTAATCCGTATATCAATCCGGCCGCAAATGAGTCACCGCCACCCACACGGTCAATAATATCGGATATCATATATCGCTTGCTGATCAAAAACGTCTCTCGATTATTCATGCATGCAGACCACGCATTTGTATCGGCGCTCATGCTTTCTCTCAGAGTAATCGCGATTTTTTTGACGTTAGGGTATTTCGCCAAGACCGCCTCTGAGAGAGCCCTGTATTTATCTGTATCCAGTTCTCCGGAAGTTACGGAAACCTTTGCGTTTATACCAAGGGACTTCTGGCAATCTTCTTCATTCGCGATAATCACATCACATAATGACGCAATTTTAGGCATAGCTTGCTCGGCCGCAATGCCATACTTCCAGAGATTTTTGCGATAATTCAAGTCGCACGACACGGTAATTCCCTTGGACTTGGCCGCGGTCAATCCCTCGATACTCAGATCAAAAGCCGATTGAGATATCGCCGGAGTAATTCCGGTTATATGAAGCCAATTGATCTCAGATAGTGTACGATCCCAGTCGATTTCTCCGACCGCAGCTCTTGCCATCGCCGATCCTTCCCGATCATAGACAACTTTGCTGGCGCGCTGATTGGCGCCGGTCTCCAGAAAGTAAATGCCCATTCGCCCTGAACCACGTTGAACGCGAGAAGTATCCACGCCGAATCGCCTCAACTCTCCGATGCACGAATCACCAATCGGATTGTCCGGAAGAACTGACAAAAACGAGGCATCCAAACCGAACTGCGCAAGAGATACGGCAACATTGGCTTCACCGCCGCCGAACGTCGCCTCAAAATCCGGACTTTGAAAAAATCGCTCATGGCCGGGTGTCTTCAATCGCAACATAATTTCCCCAAACGTTAATACTTTCATCTATTCTCCCCTGCTTTCCATGCATGAACCGCCTCTATGGCGTTCTTTGTCAACGCTTCGATACGACTATAGTTTCCTGCCTCAATGTCTTTACTTGTACACATATAACTGCCGCCGACCGCAAAAACCGCCGGCTCATCCAGATATTCAGTAAGATTATTCTCGTTCACCCCTCCGGTCGGGATAAAACGAACATCGACAAACGGAGCCGCAAGAGCCCTAAGAGCCTTAGTTCCGCCATAGACATTCGCCGGGAAAAACTTCACCACCCGAATCCCTTCAGCCAACGCCGCCATAATTTCCGTCGGTGTGACACAACCCGGAAAGACCGGAATATCATTCGCAACGCAGTATCTGACCGTCGCGACATCCAATCCCGGGGACACGATAAACCTCGCTCCGGCTTCGACAGCCTCACGGGCCTGCGCTTCACAGGTCACGGTTCCCGCACCCAGGCATATGTCGGGGCACTGAATCGCTATGGCTTTAATGGCATCAAGAGCACAGTCTGTACGAAGCGTCACTTCCATGATTGGAAGTCCACCTCTTTGAAGCGCTTGTGCAGTCGGTACCGCTTCTTCCAATCGATTTATGACCACCACCGGAATCAGTCGGGCATCTTTAATCATTTGCTCTATATTCATTATATTCCTCCCATGCGGTACTAAGTCCGAGCAGTACAGCTGAGTTTCTCGCTCTCTTATTGTTTTCTAGTATTCTAGCATATATAAGCCTTGTTTTCTACCAATTCATGCGCTACTATTCTTATATGATAACAATAACATCGACCACATAATAACCATCCTCCGCCTGTAGAGGTATTTTATGAACATCTTTTGTAACGATGATATCCTTCTGCGAAGTGTGGCTTCACAACGGCTGTACCATGGCATTGCGAGCTCCTTGCCCATTGTCGATTATCACTGTCACATCAACGCCCGGGACATTGCCGAAGACGTCCGTTTTGACAATATCACCCAGATCTGGCTTCGCGGCGATCACTACAAATGGCGACTGATGCGAACTGCCGGAGTGGATGAGCGACTGATCACCGGGGATGCGTCAGATCGCGAAAAGTTCGATGCTTGGATCAATACGGTCTCTTATGCCGCCGGTCACCCCCTATATCACTGGAGCCATCTCGAACTTCTTCGATACTTCGGATTTACCGGTGATATCACTCCCGCCAACGCCGGTGCCATATGGGATATATCCTCAGACATTCTATCCAAAAGTGACATGAGTTCACGCGGACTGATTCTTCAGTCGAATGTTGAGCGCCTGTGCACGACGGATGATCCCGCTGACGCCCTGGAATCGCACACGGCTATTCTGTCGGACCCCGAGTTCAAAGTCGGCGTTCATCCGACTTTCCGACCCGACCCGGCTGTTGACATTGAGAAGACTTCCTTTCCGGAATACATTCAACGCCTCTCGGCGGCTTGCGGCACAGAGATTCTGTCCCTCAAAGACCTTCAATATGCCATCCTGTCGCGCATCGAATATTTCGCGGATCGCGGTTGCGTCATCGCCGACCACGGCACGGAGAAAATTGCTTTTCGACCGGCTGACGCCGCACGTGTTGCTCAGATTTTCGAAAAGAGAATGAGCACATCCGAATCTACCTTGAGCGCGGAAGACGTCGAGTCCTATAAGACCGAAATGATGATGTTCTGCGCCGAGGCCTACCATATGAAGGGTTGGACGATGCAGGTCCATTTTGGTTGTCGACGAGACAACAATACGATTGCCCTGGGAGCGCTGGGTCCCAATACCGGCTATGATACCATCGCCAACGGGAATAACATCGAGACGCTCGCACGATATCTCGATGCCCTGCAAACACAAAACTCATTGCCTCGTATGATTCTTTACAGCTTAAACCCCAACGACAACGCTGCTCTCGACACCCTCGCCGGATGTTTCCGCGAAGGCGACGGCGCCTCTTATATTTCTCATGGCGCGGCATGGTGGTTCAATGATCACGAGCAAGGCATAAGAGATCACCTTCTGAGCCTATCCGCCCAGAGTTATCTTCCGGCTTTTATCGGGATGCTCACCGATTCCCGAAGCTTGCTTTCCTATTCTCGCCATGAATATTTTCGACGAATTTTCTGTGATTTATTGGGGGGCTGGGTCGAAGATGGCCGAATGACCGGCGATCCCGACATTCTGAAGGAAATTGTGACACGGGTATGCTATCAAAACGCCGCCTCGCTTTTCGCATCGAAAAACTAGTCTTCTCCTCAATTCCTTGCTTTTCACATCGATAAGCGATCCCCTCTCCGGACGTTTTGATTTTTAGAACACAAGGTGGTAAGATGCGCGAGATTATAGATTTCAACAGTCATTGGTCTTTTCTTGAGACAGATCTCAAAACAAGAGAAATACCGGACATTTTGCCGAATGCCTCTTGGAAGCCGGTCCGGACTCCACATGACTGGCTTATAGGTGATAGTCGAGATTTGTACCGAGACGGCATCGGTTGGTATAGAAAGTCTTTCGATGCCCCGATCGACGGTGTTTATTACCTTGAATTTGACGGTGTCTACATGGATTGTACCGTATATATTAACGGGCACGTCGCCTATGAGTGGAAATACGGTTACACCGGTTTTACGATAAATATTACCGATTATATACGGCCGATAAGCAATGAGATTTTCATTCGGTGCATCCATCAAGCACCCAATTCTCGATGGTATACCGGCGCCGGCATTTATCGCAACGTCCGACTCATTCGCGTCTCTCCTACACACTTCCTACCTCACAGCATCTATATTCATAGCGAACCCGACGGAGACGATTTTACTCTTCAGGTCTCCGTAGAAACTTCTGATCGGTCATGCGCATCTGCATGTCCCTCAGAACCGGTGATTTTGAATCGATTGATCAATGCTTCGGGGCATTGTATCGGAGCGTGCGAGGGAGGCTGCACTCAAAATTTTCGAATCTCTTCTCCTGAGACCTGGTCCCCCGACCATCCTACGCTATACACCTTGGTCTCCTCTCTCATTGAAAATGGCCAATGTGTCGATGAAATCTCGACAAGCCTCGGTTTCCGAACACTGCATTTCGATCCAGATCGCGGCTTATATCTGAATGGGGAGCCTTTGAAAATCAGGGGAGTCTGTCAACATCATGACCTTGGTGCTCTCGGTGCCGCTGTGAATGAGGATGCCATCGTTCGACAACTTTCCATCATCAAGGAAATGGGGGCTAACGCTGTTCGTGCCTCTCACAATCCGATGAGTCCGGAATTTATGAACGCTTGCGATCGCATGGGGCTCATGGTGATGAGCGAGTTTACGGATATCTGGCGGACGCCTAAAACCGAATTCGATTACGCCCGATTTTTCGACGAATGGTCCGCTCTCGATGTCAAAAGCTGGATTTCTCGAGACCGCAATCATCCGTGCGTCATCATGTGGTCGATCGGTAATGAGATTCACGATACTCACGCCGGACCGGGCGGACGAAACACGCTTCAATTTTTGCTGTCACAAGTTCGTTTGCACGACCCGCTCGAAAATGCGCCGATAACATTTTGCTCAAACTATATGCCCTGGGAAAACACCCAAAAATGCGCTGATATTACGAAACTTATCGGCTATAACTACGCAGAGAAATATTACGCCGCCCACCACGAATCGCACCCGGAATGGATCATTTTTGGATCCGAAACCGGTTCCCTTGCACAGAGTCGCGGTGTTTATCATTTTCCATTAAGCGCTTCAATTCTTGCCGATGATGATATGCAGTGCTCCGCACTCGGCAACAGCCGTACCAGCTGGGGCGCAAAGTCCATCGAACAATGCATATTCGATGATTGCAAAACTCCATTTTCAGCCGGCCACTTCATTTGGAGCGGTTTTGATTATCTTGGCGAGCCAACACCATATCACAGTAAGTCTTCTTATCTCGGACACATTGATACCGCCGGTTTTCCAAAAGATTCCTACTACATTATCAAGGCGGCGTGGACCTCTTTTCAAGATAAACCGATGATTCATCTGTTCCCGTATTGGGATTTTTGCGAAGGACAACCGATCGACGTTCGCATCTGCAGTAATGCTCCTATTGTCGAATTATTTCTCAACCGCAAGAGCCTGGGGATCAGAAATTTGATTGGAAGCTCCGGACACACTTTGATTGCAAACTACCTTGTTCCTTACGAAAAAGGTGTTCTCGAGGCGGTGGCTTACGATTCCGACGGTCGTGAACGAGCTCGTTCTGTGAGAAGAAGTTTTGGTGACGCCGCCCGGCTTTGTCTCTCTTCGGCACAGACCGTCTTACGATCCGGTCATCGGAATCTTGCGTTTATTGAAATATCAGCCACGGATCTCGATGGCCACCCTGTCGATAATGCAAACAATCGTGTTGGTATTATTATTCAAGGCGCAGGACAATTGGTCGGAATAGATAACGGAAACAGCGCCGATTTCGATTCGTTCAAAGGATCGAGTATGCGACTATTTAATGGAAGGCTCCTGGCCATTATCGAAGCCGGCAATACACCCGGCGATATTCTCATAAAGGTTCGTTCGCGCGGCTTGGCTTCCTCGTCATTACGTTTGCCCGTCATCGACGGCACCGGTCAGGACAATTTATCTGACATTGATAACGTCCGACCACAATCCGATGACTCTGTCTCTCTTTCTCTGTCCGAGATTCCCATTCGAAAAATCGAGTTGTTCGCAGATACTGACCACTTGAGCGCGACAACGCCAACCACCTCTGTCCGATATCGTTTGCATCCGGGCAACACGACCTATAATGACCTCTTGTGGCGTGTAACCGATGCCCGAGGTGTCGATTCCTCCGTCGCTGAAATTCGTCCCATTGAAGGAGGAGCAGTCGTCAGCGCCAAGGGTGACGGCACATTTTTCGTAAGATGCCTCTGCCACAACGGCGGTGTACACCCTTATCTTTACGCGTCGATTCCATTCGTATCTGAAGGTCTCGGACAATTGCAAATCAACCCTTATCAGTACGTCAGTGGCGGCACATATACGCAATCCGGCGGAGACATCAGCAACGGCAATGAGCGCGGTTTTTCGACCGCACGCGATCATGCCAGTTACGTTGGATTTGATAATTTGGACTTCGGAAAAGCCGGAGCCGACTCTCTATGCATTGATATTTTTTGCCTCGACAGCGCTCCCCTACCGGTTGAACTGTGGCTGGGCATGCCCGATTCTCCTGATTCACAACTCGTGGACACACTGATTTACAACAAACCCAGTCAATGGAACATCTATCAAAGACAGTGTTTTTCACTACCCGGACGAATATCCGGAGTTCATGACGTCTACTTTCGTTTTGCTCGAAAATGTCATGTCCGCGGGTTTATTTTTACGATGTTCGACAAAGAATTTTCACGCATACCCGCCGCCGATTGCGACGCGATTAGCGGTGACGCTTATACTCGAACCAAGACTCAGGTCACCGGTATCACCAATAACGTTACGCTCTCCTTCCTGGATATGGATTTCAAGAAAAAGGGCGCAGCCGAAGTGATAATCTCCGGGCGTACGCCGCTTCCTAAAACAAATATTCAATTACGGTTTCGTCATCAGGAAGACGATACCGAGACCGTATATTTATTTGAATTCAAAGGCTCTGCAGATGCCGATTCTTACACAGATCAGAGCTTTGTCTTCGATCGGATTTACGGTCTTTATGATATTCACGTGATTTTTTTGCCGGGCAGTCGTTTTGACTTTGACTCCATTCAATTCACTTGATACGTCGGTAAATATCCGTAAAAACTCCTGGACGGATTTTGCGCAATCTCTATTTTTTGGAGTACGATGCCTGCGTCCATGTGAATAAATCGCAGTCGATGCTCTCCGGCGCACAATTTTACCTTCATCTCACCATAACGACCATTGTCCAAGACATATCGACACCAATTCATGTCGTCGGTGTCTCCGGCATTGAAGTTCTCCGGCAAGGTATCTATCACTTCCGGATCCGAAGCATCGACCTGAAGCGCAAATCTGAGCCCCTCGTATTTGTGCGGGTTATTTGTCGGTGCAATGTAAGCCCGAATCGTGTACTCGCCTTCATGGCTCATCGCGAAGGCGTACTCAAGACTGGGTGCGCCCTCCGGATTAGCACATCGATACGTATGCGGCAGCACCTTCATCGACACACCGGATTTTCCGTATCCGTCTATTCTCGTCCAAGAAGCCTCTGCACTATCTGTTTTGCGAGCATATGCATCGGCGAGCATACTGATAAGCCCACGGGTTTCTACAAAAGTCCCCGCCGGATATGAAGCGCCTGACAGCGCTTCGGTGCGAACCCGAACCTGAATTTGTTGCGAGGCAGAAGTGATGTGAATGGACGCGACGCGCTCTTCCTCTATTTTTTCTTCCACTGACCACACTTCGAGCATACAAGTATCCGCATCCAGTTGCGTTCTTTGAATCTCAATCCACGGTGCCGTCACCGTGACATCAAAGTCAATCGGAGTACGTCCGGTATTCATGACGTAAATCCGACCCGAATGCCCGTCAGCATTCGAAATACTTGGCATATATAGGGTCCCATCCTGTGTCGATTCCAACGTCTCACCGATTGCGACCACCAAGCGCCCTTTTTCGGGTATGTCCAAAATTTCCGGACTCGGATACGACGAGCCTTCCTCATTCCAATTCACAAAATGAACGTGCTTCGATGACATCATATGGCGCCACTTGCCGCCACTCATCTCTTCGTTATAGCGAAAAACAAGCTCTTTATCCCGTGCGATACCCTCGAAAATCTCCTCGCGAAGAGTATTGGCATAGCTTGAACCAATCGATGCGAAATACTCGTATAAACCTGCGCGAGTCATCATCAATCGCAAGTTGGCAGAAGCCCAAGCCGGAAATGCCACCAAGCCGTAAAATGCATCTTTAATCTCCGGTGCAATCTCCCGGATAATCCGGTCGACTCGATTGATAAGAAGCTTTGCGCGATCCATCTCTCGAAACGCCTCATTGTCCTCCGCCAAAGAAAAGGTATCCGGCGCCGTGGCCTCCGGACGACGGTCACCGTTAAGTCGCGTATATTCGTCAAGAATAGTCACGATCTCAGCCCGGATCTCTGAATTCGCGTACGCGCCGAACTGCTGTCGAACCCAATCTTCCATAAACGAGTACGTTCGGTTCGGGATGCACATTTCCTCATAATCAAATGCCAGTTTCATGAAGTATGATAGTGGCAGTTCGACCGGCCTCAGATCTCCGACATTGACGACCCACAGATCCTTTATTCCATAAGAATACGCTGTAGTTAATTGCTCCCAGGCCTTGTTGATCGGAGTGGAATTGACCCACTCATAAGAAATCGGTCCGCCGTGATAGTCAAAATGATAGTAAATCCCCCAGCCGGCCTTGCGATCCTTATTGTGCGAAGAAGGCACCGTACGCAGATTCCCGAAATTATCGTCAGACAAAAGAAGCATCATATCGTCCAATAGATCCGTGTCTTTCAGCCCTTGAGTCTCTTTGTCACCGTAATAGTAATCCTCAACTTCTTTATAAAGCGCCAAAACCGTCGGTGCGTCTTTCAGTCCGTGCCGCTCCAGAATCTCCTTCTGGTCGATAATCGCATCTTTGAGCAACTGAATATTATCACCGAGTGTCGCATTCTCACCGAGGATCTTACTGTCACGCTCGCCTCTCATCCCCATGGTAATCAGCGACTTGAAGTTTTTATTGCGCTTCACCCCATCGTTCCAGAACTCATAGATGCCCCTTTTATTCGAATGATAGCTCCAATCTTTGCCATATCCGACATCATTACTGCTCGTCATCAAATGCGAAAATTCCTCGCCTGCGCGAAAAAGCGGCTCATGGTGCGATGTCCCCATCACGATGCCAAGCTCCGACGCCATCTCGGCCGAAGCCGTCGGAAACGCTTTCCCATCTTCGCTAAATACCCCAGTCCACATGGCCGGCCACAGGAAGTTGCCTCGCAAACGAAGGAGCAAATCAAACACTTTCTCGTAAAAGAGCTCGTTGAACCCGCCGAATGTACTGTGTGCCCAATTGCCCAGAGACGGCCACTCATCGTTCATGAAAAAGCCGCGAAGCTTAACTGCGGGCTCTTTTGAGACACACTCGAGTTCTTCGAGCGAAAAATGAATTTCGTCAACCTGCTTGATCGGCACATCCGCCCAATAGTGCCATGGCGAAATACCCGCAAGCTCAGACAACCTCAAAAGACCGTATTCCGCACCCAGAATATCGCTTCCTGCAATAACAATGATGGTTTGACGACCGGCATTGATCACCTTTGTGATATAAGACTCTCTATTGTTGTGAATCAACGCAGAATCGATTAGTCCGTCTCGGTCCAGTCGATCGACTTCACCGCCTTGACCGAGAATTCCGGCACATACAACAACATCCGCATTCGCACTCGCCCCGTTTTCAATACAGGGTTCACCGGACACGCGCATCTCCGAAGGACGAACGCCGGATCGCTTTCTTATGTCATTTGCGACCATATTCGCTACACGCGTCAGTCCTCGTTGCGCCCGGTCAACACATATGACCGCTATCTGACCTTTTCTTATAAAGCATATATCCGACATAGTTATCTCCCGTTTCATAAAAACTAACAATCTGCGGTCGTTATATTAAAGGATGGCTTTATTTTACGCCATAATTCCGTCCTGTGATATGGAAAGGGGCCACTCATCACTGAGGGCCCCCTGACATCATATCAAAAGTTCCGACTTGAAAGCCTTAGCTCTCCGCGTAGATCTCATTGTACATGGTTTCCATGGTCTCAGAATCCAGACCCTGGCAGGAAGCGACGAACGCATCCCACTCGGTTGCGATATCTTTTTGACCGGTAACAAATCCGAGCGTCCAGGAGTTGACATTGTCAATCAGAGGGGTCTTAATCAGATTGATCATTTCATTCTGATCCTCACTGGCCTTCAGACCGGGACGTGTCGGGCCAAGTTCGCGATACTCGCCTAAGCGCGCATAGTAATCCTGTACTGCAGGAACGAAGTTATCGCTCATCTCTGCAACTGTACCTCCGTACCAGAAGTTACCGCCGGCATATCCCCATTGGAGACGAATGTCGATATCTTCTTCAGCACCGCTGATACCCAGTCCGCTGCACTTGAAGCCGGGCAGGAGTTGCTTGACTTCCAATCCGGTGTCCGGATCGGTCACAAATTCAAAGGTTTCGCCTTCGACGCCCCATTTGATAAGCGTGTAAGCTTCCGGGGAGTAGAACAGCCAGTCAACGAAGCGAATCATCTGAATGAATCCTTCTTCTCCGAGCTCATCCAACGCCTTCTTAGAAATCATGACGCCGTTTTCAAGACGCGTGCTCTCAGCGATGAAGTTATTATTTCCGCGGGGGTATACGCAGATATATGTGGAGAAGTTACCTTCGCCCTGAACCTCTTGGAGTCCTTGGTTGAACGTCGCATATTGTCCTCTGTTAACGCTGATAATAACGGTCTCTCCGTTATAGAACTTATTTGTTGCGGTGGTGTCATCCTGAGTAAAGGTTTCCGGATCCAGGATGCCTTCCTTCACAAAGCGATTTGCAACCGTGACAAATTCTTTATAATCATCGGTAATCGGAGCGAAATACCATTCACCGGTCTCTTGGTTGAACTTCATGCCGTCTTCGACTGCCCATCCGGCAGGTACACCGTAGGAAGATCCGATCAGCTTTAAGATGTTTCCGCCCTTGCCTTGTCCGGACTCAACGCCCGCCCACAAGTCAGACCAGATATAATCACTTTCACTGCACATTCCTTCTTGAACCATGTAGGCCTTTACGCCGACTAATACGTCGCAAAGATCATCCCATGTCCAATCCTTCTCCATGGTAGACACATCATAGCCTGCGGCTTTGAAAATATCGTCACGGATCAAAATAGTGTAATCCTGTAGAGGAGACTCAAGCATACCGGGCAAACGATAGTATTTTCCGTCTGCACGGGTGATGGTATCGAGCTCCGGCTGCATTTGATAAGTCTCGACGAAGTCCATGTAGTTCGGCATATATTGTGTATAATCCGATACTGCTACCACTGCGCCGCCGTCAACATATTGGCCTTCTTCATAAACCTTCGGGATGATGTAAGCGGAATTACCGGCATTGATATCCAAACCGATATTCTGATTGTAATCACCACTGTCATAAGAAGTGATGTCCAGCTTAATGTTGGTCATCTCTTCAATCTTCTTGAAGACACCCTCGGTCTTCCATGTATCAACCATCGGATACCAGCTGGCATCGCTGAAGAACATGGAATACGTTGTTAATTCATCCGCACGAAAAGTTGTGCCTAGGCCAAACTCGTAAGGAAGATCAACTGGTGCTTCGGTGGTTGTTGCAGTTGTGGTTTCACCTTTCTGAGTCGTGGTTGCGCCGGATGTCTCTTCCGTTTTGCCGCAAGCTGCGATACCGAGCAGCATCATAGCAGCAAGGCAAACACTTAACAATTTCTTTGCCATTACTTTAACCTCCTGAATTTTCTTGCTTTATCTGTATCGGTTCGCATACCCTGTCGATGCGGTGCCGACAACATTCGTTTTCAAAGCGGCTTATTCCTTAACGCCGCCCAACATCATGCCTTGGACGTAATATCTTTGAACAATCGGATAGACACAAATAATCGGAAGAACCATGAGCACCATGGCGCAAGACTTGACGTTCGACGCAATCTGCATCTTTTCTGCCGTTACCTCACCGGGCTCCGCCGAGGATGCACCGGTTATGATGGTCTTCAGGTAATACGCGACGGGCCATTGCGGTTTTCTGAGATAGAGAAATGCGTTGAACCAATGGTTCCAATAAAGAACCGCATAGAACAGCGTCATTGTTGCCACGATCGGCTTTGAAAGCGGCAAGACAATCCGAACAAATATGCCGATCTTGGATAGTCCGTCGAGCTCCCCGGCTTCTTCAAGCTCTTTAGGCGTGTTGGTAAAAAACGATTTCATTAACAAGACATAGAACGTGCCAATCATCATCGGGAGCAGGAATCCCCACATAGAACCCTTAAGTCCAAGACGGGTAATCCAAACATAGTTCGGAATTAATCCGCCACCAAAATACATCGTAAAAATGACAAACGGTGTCAGAAACTTGTTTGCTTTTAGCGGCTTTGATAATGGGTATGCGAGACAGGACGTAAAAATCAGAGAAAGTACGGTACCGATAATCGCATAAACAATTGTATTTTTGTAATAGTTTAGAAAATCGCCTTTACTGAGAACCGATATATAAGTAGTGATATTAAATCCGACCGGAATAATCGAAACCTTATTCTGTATGATTGCTGCTTCCGACGAAAAGGACTGTGCAACGAGATAAATAAATGGATATAGCGTTGCAAGGGAAATCATCAGCATCAGGATATTATTGAAGACCACAAATACGCGATACCCGACAGACTCTTTTTTTGTAGATCGCCGAATAACTAACTCATTTGCCGTCTTTAGTTTTTGTCCATCCGCTTGAAATTCCGGGACCATCGTTTTGCCGATGAACTTCTCTTGATAGCGCCGGGCACTCTCGCGACTTTCAGCGGCTTTCTTATGAAGCTCAGACTTTTCGAGTAATTCTTGATCGGATATATTCTTCATATTGTCGCCGCCCTTTACCATAGTCCGTTACCTACGACTTTCTTCGCCGTAAAATTAGCAACTGAAAGTAACACCAGGTTAATAACGCCTTCGAACAGACCAATGGCGGTTGCGTAAGAATAGCTGCCGCTGCCAAGACCCATGCGGAATACAAATGTTGAGATGATATCTGCCTTTTCGTAAATCATGGGGTTGTAAATCAGATATACCTTTTCGAAAGAAGCACCGGATCCGACCAGACTACCGAAGTCCAATATCAACAAGGTCGCTATCGTAGGCATTATCGACGGAATCGTAACGTGAAGGACGCGTCTGAAATGTCCGGCGCCGTCTACCTCAGCCGCTTCATACAGATTTGGATTAATGTTAGCCATCGCCGCTAAGTAGAGAATCGTACCCCAGCCCAAACTCTGCCATAAACCGGATGTGACGAAAATCGTCGTAAACCATTTGCTTTCTGATAGAAATAAGACCCTCGCCATGCCTAGGCTTTCAAGAAGATTATTGATCGGTCCGCTCGCGGAGACCAACTCTCGAATCATACCGGCGACCAAGACGACGGAGATGAAGTGAGGCAGATAGGAGACCGTCTGAACGAATTTTTTCCAACGAATGTTGCGAAGTTCGTTGAGCAACAGCGCAAAGGCCAATGTCATCGGAAAACGAAAAGCGAGATAGGATACGTTAAGCCAGAGAGTATTTTTGAATACGCGCCGAAAACTCGCCTGATTAATAAATTGATTGAAGTATTTCAATCCGCTCCACTCATCACCGAGAACACTGCTGCCGGCGCGATAGCGACGGAAAGCGATAATATTTCCTGCCATGGGTATATACCGAAAAACAACATAGTAAATCAGCGGGATTGCCATCATGGCATAGAGTTGCCAATTGAGCTTAATATGTTTCTTGAGCGGATTCCTGCGTCGAACCACGATTTCCTTAGATTTATCCGCATCGGCGAGCTTCTGACTCGCTCGAACTGCAGACTTATCTGTTAATTCACTCATAACCCCATACCACCGTTCCGACTCTATGCTGTCTGAAATTGAATTATTTGCCCTCTAGACTTCTTCCACACTTGCATGCTAGTTGACTATTACAAACAGACTATCACCGTTTCTGTGCTCTGTCAATGCTATCGAAGCGGTTTTTGAGAGATATGTATACAAAGTGCACAAAAAAAGCACCCGTTTCCGGGTGCTCGAAAATTGAAGGATTGCTCATTTACGAATAAAACAGAGTCTTTGCGGCTTGCGCATATCGCCTCCCCAGCGTTTCTTTATCCTGTGGGTGTAATTCATAAGGCGCACCCAGGTCCTGAGCAGAAACAACTGCGCAGTCTTGCACGATGCTCGGAATATCTCTTTGGATTCTTTGTATTTCACCCCAATCCGAGGAGACACCGTTCAGGGGATCCGCGTAGTCCGCCAATACCGTCGTAATAATCGGCAATCTCTGCCCCATCGTCTCGCGCCAGACACGCATCATCGATGTAAACATCTCCGCGTAATGATTCGCGTTCCCGGTATTCGACTCGCCTTGATACCAGAGGACACCCTTGACCTTCACATCACGCAGCGTCTCGATACAGGCGTGAAATAGTCCGGTCGGTATCTGTTGCGACAGAAATCCCGGCACATCACAAGGCGCGGTTTCCTTTTCGACATAATGACTCCATATCCCTGTAAGGTCCATTTTATGGTTGCCGTAAGACAGATAATACGGATGATCAAAAATAAAAGAACCGCGACCGCCTTCGATCACAAGGCGAACCGCAACCAGATTCTTGCCTTTTCGAAGGATGGATGAATCTAACGGATATCGCCTCGGCGGATATCGATAAGCGGTCTCTCCGACCTTAATACCATTGATATATGTCCGATCCGAATCAATCAACTCACCGACATATAACATCGCCGGTCCCGAAGGCTCGTCATCTATCTCGATCTCCTTATAGAACCAAACACTTCCCGAAAAGGTCTTCCCCTCTTCTTTGGGATACATCGTCGGAATCTCTATGTTCTCGGCACCGATCGGAATCGCTTTAGCTAAAGCATCATTTCCCTCGGTTTCATTGCGTCGATACCACGTGCGAATCGCCTCTTCCCGATCTTCAATAAACTTATTCAGTGCCCCCGGAGGCGCAAAACGCCGTGGCTCAGAAGAATAGTCTCCCCATCGATCCAACAAGGTCATCGGCATCCAAGCCTCAACAGAAGAGCCACCTTGTGCATTCAGGATTAAACCTATCGGAACGCCCTTTTCGGCATGAATTTCTCTTGCGAAAAACAAACCCGCAGCGCTCATTTGCATAATTTCACCGGGTATTGCCTTGGTCCACGGAGCCTTTGCCAATTCACATGCTTTAGATCGGTCGAACTCGTATTGAGGCACCATCCGGAACTGTCGAATCTGAGGAAGATTGATTTGCGATATCACTTCTTCAGAATTATCTAAGACCCGTTCTGCCGGAAGCTCCATATTCGATTGACCACTAAGCATAAAGACATCACCAAAACATACATCCTCAAGAAGAATCCTGCTGCTCCCTTGAATCTCGATCGTCAGTCCGCAAGCCGCAGCATGAGCAGGAATCGTTGCCGAAAATCTGCCGTCGTCAACCGAAGCGACGATCTCCTCGTTTTCAATTCGAATGCTTACCTTCTCCCGGATCGCCTCATATCCCGAGATAATGTTTTCAACGTCTCTTTGGAGAACCATGCCCGAAGAAAAAATGCCGTCGAGCCGAGTTTTCGCCATCATGTGAAATACCATCCTTCGATTAAAATATTGTCCGTTTCCTCTGCCCATTTTATCACAGCAGGAACAACAAATCATATCTATTAATACTAGAACTCTAGTTGTTCAGTTGTTGACGCTTGATTGGATTCCGTCTATACTGAGCATGCTCACTAATACGACAGACGGAGATCATCAGCGATGGCCGAATACGATAAATACGCAAATTCCTGGCTCTACAATCTCGGCGATAAACTCGGCGATATGATCATACTTAGCGTTTTGTGGCTCATCTTTTCTCTACCTATAATAACAATCGGTCCGGCAAGCGCAGCGCTTTATTATGCTGTCGTTCGTCGGTTCCGCCTCGGATACTCCGGCACCATTCATGATTTCCTTCGAGGTTTTCGACAGAATTTGAAGCAAGGCGTCGCCCTAACCTTAATATTCATCATTTACGGCTCGCTGGTGGCTCTGGATATCCTCTTCGCAAGGCGCGGTATCGGCAACTTCAAGCTTCCCTCCTTTTATGGACAAGTCGCCTATGTGCTCTTGTTGCCGATGGCTTTCACTCTGCCCTATGTCTTCGCTTACCTGTCGCGATTTTCGAATACGGTTAAGGCGACCTTGCGTGATAGTTTTTTTCTGTCGGCATCACACTTTTTTCATACGCTTGGCATTCTCATTCTCGTGATCGGATCTGCCATCGTGATGCCCCTGTTCCCACCGGCGGCATTGGTCGTTCCGGCACTGTGCGCACTCATCTGCTCTTTTATGATCGAAAATGATTTCGCCAAAATCATCGCGGATAACCCCGGAGCATTCATCCCATCTGAGCCAACTTCCTCTTTCACGAATGTGAATGCCCCTCCCCCGGAATCCGAGACCATCCCGGAAATATAGCGACTGCGAAAAGAGGATCTTTCATGAGCGACTTTGAACAGATTCAAGCCATAGTACAAATTCTGTCGCTGCTTGCCGCGACAGTGCTGGTTTTCTTGGGCATCAGAAAAACCGTTAAAGCCCTTAACAAGGAAGATCGATACGCGGATATTCCCAAAGATCTTGTCTTCAAAAGCACTCGTCTCATCGCTTTCGGCTTGCTTTTTGTCGCCTTGTTCTTTTGTATAAATTTATATACACCGATGAGAGAAGACGGATTTCCGATGACCATCATTGCTTTACAGGCGCTGTGGGAAACAGTTTACAAGACCGGCTTCTTACTTCTTCTGCCCTATGTCATTGTTCGACTCAAGAATCCGAGAAAGCCGCAGCAAGAGAAGTAAACTCTGATTATTCCCGTGTAAAAAGACCGCTCAGACCCTTCAAGTTGTGGCCTGTTTTAAGTTGTTGTCCACCAACCTTCTCCTCGTCAAATTCGACATAGGCATGTCAATGTGATATGCTTTCAACGTAAATTAAGTCAGATTGACGCGAACGGTAAACCTGAATTCGTTCATACCCAACGTGTACGTCAAGCGATATAGTTTGTTTTTGGTTTTTGCAATTCAATTGCGTTATTCGTAATTATTTCTGTTTCGCATTTTTTCCGAAAGCTCTGATCGTTGTTATGAAGGCCGGACTCGGCTTTGCATACTGTTGTGCGGCAATCTATTTTCGAAAAGAGGTTGTCATGAATTCAGAGATTAGAGCAACAAAGTCAAAGATGGAGCATCAATGGCTCGACGATGAGACCTATGCCAAGTGGTCCGATTGGAAATGGCAAGCGTCGCATTGCATCAAGGATGTTGAAACCATTGAGAAAATATTGAATATACGCTTTTCATCGGAAGAAAAAGTCAAGTACCAGAAGACCATCGATCATTTTCCGATGTCCATAACCCCCTATTATTTATCGCTGGTCGATCCTGAGGACTATCAGAATGATCCCATTTTCAAGCAGGCCTTTCCGGATACACGAGAATTGAAAGTTGCGAACTCCGATATGTCCGACCCCCTGTCTGAGGATGCCGATAGTCCGGTGCCGGGCATTACGCATCGTTATCCCGATCGTGTTCTTTTTTGCGTCAGTAACGTCTGCGCAATGTATTGCAGACACTGCACCCGCAAGAGAAAAGTCGGCGATAAGGATTCCATACCCAATCGGGAAACTTTGGAACAAGGTCTCGAATACATTCGAGAGAACCCCGTCGTTCGCGATGTGCTCTTGTCCGGCGGCGATCCATTTTTACTCTCGGACAAACAGATTTCGTGGTTGATTGAAGAACTCAATAAGATTGAGCACGTCGAAGTCATTCGAATTGGGACCAGAACACCGGTCGTACTTCCGTATCGCATTACAGAAGAACTAGTATCCATCTTGAAAAACAGCGAAAAACCAATCTGGATCAATACGCACTTCAATCATCCGCAGGAGATGACTTCTTCAGCGAAACGCGCACTCAAAATGCTCGCGATGGCCGGCATTCCGCTCGGCAATCAATCGGTCTTACTCGCAGATGTTAATGATTGTCCGCGAATTATGAAAAACCTGGTGCATAAACTGGTCAAAAACCGAGTGCGACCATACTATCTCTATCAATGCGATTTGTCTGAAGGTCTCGAACACTTCCGTACTTCGGTTGGAAAAGGCATCGAAATCATGGAGAGCCTGCGTGGCCACACCAGTGGCTTTGCCGTTCCGACCTACGTCATCGATGCTCCGGGCGGCGGCGGGAAAATTCCCGTTATGCCCAACTACCTCATCTCGTGGTCGACCAACAAGGTCATTCTTCGTAATTACGAGGGGGTTATCACTACTTACCAGGAACCGTCATGTTATGAGCATACCGTTTGTGATTTGAAATGCGATACCTGCAACTTGCATCTCAAGCTTGATGAGGCCGAGGAAAGAAGCGTTGTCGGCATTTCCCGTCTCCTTGCAGATTATATTGACACCATCACGCTGACGCCCTCAATCGCCGAAGCAGACGACTGGGCTGTTGAAGAGTCCTCCGAAGCAGCAACGAAATCGGAGAATCCTCATGAACTTTGATCGCATCGAAAACCTCGACGGTGCCGTCATCCATCACGGCCCGTCCAATAACCGTATTTACTTGCTTAACTGCCCCGAGAACAAATTGTCGGGGATTCACGAGCCTCTGCTTAGCCTCGCCGAGAAAAATGGCTACGGCAAGATAATACTCAAAATCCCGGCCAAGCATTTCCCGTTTTTCGGATCCGAGGGATATACGGAAGAGGCCCACATACCGGGATTCTATGATGGTACAGGTGATTGTGTTTTCGCTGCATACTACCTCGATCCGGCGCGCCAATTGCTTGAGAACGATTTCGAGATTCAATCTATTCTTGAACAAGCAAAACAACGGCCGAGCGGTCGCTCGATTGTCAAACCGTGCCCTTCAAATTGCATCGTTGAAGAACTCAATTCCGAAGACGCCAATAACGTAGCCCGGCTTTATCGAGACGTGTTCGCAACCTATCCTTTTCCGATTCACGATCCCGACTACATTCTTTCAACGATGAATAGTCACGTCATCTATTTTGGTGTCAAGCAAGCCCATACCCTAATTGCCGTTTCTTCGATCGAAGCCGATCCTTCCAAGCGGAACGGAGAGATGACCGATTTTGCAACGCTTCCCGGCGCTCGCGGAAAAGGGCTGGCCGGCCTCTTACTCCGTACGATGCATGAGAAATTCGAGGCCCTGGGTTACCTCACGGCTTATACCATCGCACGCGCCGTTTCCCCGGGTATGAATTACACTTTTTCCTCTGCAGGATATACATATGGCGGAACACTGATCAACAATACACAGATATCCGGACAACTCGAGAGTATGAATATTTGGTACAAACACTTTGATTGTCAGTAATTTCTCGGCCAAAGTCATGCAATTTATACGTATATTTTTAATAAACAGTAGCTTGAAATGCGAACGCCAACTATTTAGTCTATAAGAGATATCTCTCAGCTTAGCTGAGCCTGTTTTCTATGTGACTCGATGGATTACTTCACATCATCGGCACATGTTCCGATTTGACTTCGGTGGTCGTATATTCTCGCAAATCCGCTAAAACGTTTTGTCCTTTCTCCTTGACGCTATTCTAGTCATCTAGTATACTAGTCATATTAGTCTAATAAATGACTTGCGAGGCGTTTTATGAAAATGATTTTTCGTTGGTTCCCCAACGGTGATGACAGTGTTACTCTCAAGGATATACGTCACATTCCGGGCGTTAGCGGTGTCGCAACGGCTCTTTCGCATATTCCGGTCGGCGAGGTGTGGCCTTTGGAGCAAATTCTTTCGCTTCGCGAAGAGATTGCTGCGGCCGGTCTGGAGATGGAAGTCATCGAGAGCGTCAATATACATGAAGATATCAAGAAGGGACTACCCTCACGCGACGAATACATCAGCAACTACATAACTACTGTGAAAAATCTTCACGACGGCGGCATTAAGTGCATCTGTTATAACTTCATGCCGGTGATGGACTGGTTGAGAACCAACTTGTCACAGAGCCTGTCGGACGGCAGTACTGTGATGTCCTATCACCATGACGAAGTTCTGCGTATGGATCCGAGCAAGATGGCCGACTCCATGTTAAAAGGCGCGAACTGCTACTCCCTGCCGGGATGGGAGCCGGAACGCATTTCGGCGATGGTTAAGGATATCGAATTCTATAAGAATTTATCTCCGGAGCAATATTTCGACAATATTCGATATTTTCTGGATGCCGTCATGCCCTTTGCCGAGGAATATGATATCAACTTCGCAATTCACCCGGATGACCCGCCGTGGCCGATTTTCGGACTGCCAAAACTCATCACGGAAGTCGATACCATTCGTCGTTTTCTCTCGCTTCATTCGAGTAGCCGCAACGGCTTGGCATTTTGTACCGGAAGCCTCGGCGCAAATGCCGCCAATGACTTGCCGGCAATGATTCGCGAGTTTTCCGGACAAGGGCGCATTCACTTCGCGCATCTGCGCAATGTGAAGCATTCCGGAGAACGCGATTTTCACGAGACCGCTCATCTGTCGCAGTGTGGCGATTTAGATATGTTCGAAATTGTGAAAGCACTTTCGGACACCGGATTTGATGGGTATATTCGACCGGATCACGGTCGAATGATCTGGGGAGAAACCGGCCGACCCGGCTATGGACTTTATGACAGAGCACTCGGTTCAAATTACTTATTAGGGTTATGGGAAGCAATCCGTAAAATGAGCTAAAGCTTTTCCTCCATTAGCAAGCCATTTGTCCTCCCATTGCCGATGACCCCGAACGCAGCAGAACCGGCTACCCAGCAGGCATACGGGTGGTCGGTTCGTTGCAAAATAACGACATTTTGTACGATAATATATTCATACGTCCTTGACGAAGGAGATTATATGCTCATACTTAATCACTCGTCTCTTTCCCCGCGGATTCTCTGGGAGCGCATCGGTGTTAAGTGTCCGAATTTTGACATCTCAGCCATGAGGTCCAAGACCGAAGAGTCCCCGACTTGGCTTCACTTCGGAGCCGGCAATATTTTCCGTGGCTTCATTGCCCGCCTCCAACACAACCTCCTCGAAAAGAACTTGGTCTCGTCCGGCATTATTGCAGCCGATGCATTCGACCAAGAAATCATCCAAAAAATCTACCGACCGCACGACAACTTAACACTCATGGTCGATCTTTCTGCCGACGGAAAACAATCTTACGAGATCTTGGCCGGTGTCGGCGACGCCCTATGTATCGGCCCCGGTTCATCGGACGATTATTCAAAGTTGATGCGCGTCTGTATTTCAGCCGACCTCCAGATGATCAGTTTTACTATCACCGAAAAGGGATATGCCCTATATGACATGAACCATAACCTCCTACCCGTCGTTATCGAAGACATGGATCACGGCCCGGAATCCCCCAAGCATACCATGAGCCTAATCTGCGCTATGCTCTATCATCGATACAAAAACGGCGCCGCGCCGCTGGCCCTTGTAAGCATGGACAATTGTAGCCATAACGGAGACAAACTCCGTGACAGCATTTTCGAAATAGCCCGAGCCTGGTCCGACCGAAAACTCGTTGCCGAAGAATTTTTATCCTATCTTCAGAATCCCTCGAAAATCGCATTTCCGTGGAGCATGATTGATAAAATTACCCCTCGCCCGTCCGACAGTATCAAGCTCCGCCTCAACGCGATGGGCATTGACGGCATCAACCCGTTGACGACAAGTCGAGGCACCTATATAGCACCCTACGTCAATGCCGAAATTCCGCAATATCTTGTCATCGAAGACACCTTTCCAAACGGTCGCCCCCCGCTCGAGCAAGTTGGCGTATACCTGACCGATCGCGAAACCGTTGATAAAGTTGAGACGATGAAAGTGACCACATGCCTCAACCCGCTTCACACGGCGTTGGCCGTCTTCGGCTGTCTCTTGGGCTATCAATATATATATGAAGAAATGAACGACCCGGATTTATCGCTCTTGGTTCGCCGCATAGGCTATCAGGAGGGCTTGCCCGTCGTCGTACACCCCGGTATCATGGCGCCGGAAGCGTTTCTGGACGAAGTCGTCCTAGAGCGGCTTCCCAACCCATATATTCCCGATATGCCGCAGCGTATTGCTACCGATACCAGTCAGAAAATGCCCATCCGCTTCGGCCGAACGATTCAAGCCTACCACCAAGACCCAGCTCGAGACGCAACGAATCTCGTATTTATTCCCCTGACCATCGCCGCATGGCTTCGATATCTGCTCGGCGTTTCCGATACCGGTCATCCGATGCAAATCAGCCCCGACCCCTTGTACAGTGAGCTCTCTTCCCTGTTGAGGCACGTTCGATTCGGAGAACCGGCAACCGGCAGAGGCGCGCTCAAAGACATCCTTTCCAACTCAACGATTTTTTCTGTCGACCTGTACGATTGCCAATTAGCCGATAAAATCGAATCCATGTTCTGTGAAATGATCCAAGGAGAAGGCGCCGTTCGTCAAACGCTTCAAAAGTACCTGTCACTTGATGCCTCTGATAAATAGAGAGTCACAGCATCTTATCAGAAGATAATCCTAGGAAGCGTAGGCGCCGCATCCATCTATCCACCGTTTCTGAGATGACGCTTCTCTTCAGAACGCGAGCTGACTTGATACCTCTTATTAATAAGGTTACATGTCCACTTAAATGCTTGAATGTCAGTTGTGGACAATTTAAAATGGGTATAGTACACTCGTAAAAGTGGAGTTTTTTGTATAGAGGTATATGATATGAAAGTTACAGCCAAGACCGCCAACGAGACCAACCGCGAATACGCGCTAAGGGTCATTCGCGACAACATCATCAGTCTGGATATAGTGCCCGGAAGCCTGATTGGCGAGCAAGAAATCGCCAAGGAACTGGGTCTGTCTCGAACGCCGGTCCACGAAGCTTTACTAGAGCTTTCGAAGTCTAAGATCGTCGACATATTACCCCAGAAAGGTTGTCGCGTTTCGATGATTGATTCCGCCTTGATCGAAGAAGCACGTTTTTTACGAGAGACCGTTGAGTCTGCACTGGTCGTTATGGCTTGCACCCTCGCCACAGAACAAGACTTCAGAGAACTTGAAGATAACCTGAAGCTTCAGGAATTTTATCTGGCCAACCAATCCCCTGAAAAAATGCTCGAACTGGACAATGATTTTCACAAAACTCTATATCGCCTTTGCAGCAAGATGCAGTGCTATTACATGGTTCGATTGATGAGCCTACACTTTGACCGTGTTCGCAATATGAGCCTTTACTCCGTCAAGGAGCTTAAGATTGTCGCCGATCACCGAGCCATTCTTGAAGCCATACGCACCAAGGATCCCGAAGCCGGTAAGGCCGCCATTCATAAGCACTTATCACGATTTGATTTCGACGCCGAAGCCATTAAGGAGCATTACCCGGAATATTTTGCCTAATCTCCGGAAATTGAAAACAATAGATCGAGGGGCTGTCTCAAAAGACTTGTAACGAAGTCGGATGAGGCAGCCTCTTTTGTGTCGAAACGAGTTTTAAAAAGGGTCTAAACACAAAAAACCGCGACAAAGTTCAAGGATGTTATTGTTTGCGCGAAAAAAGGGCGCAAGAAAGCAGATCAGATTTCATTCTGAACTGGATTTGTACTTTTTACGCTGCTGCTGAGACGGTGAATAGTGCTTGACCGATCCGACCGTTCTGTATTCGGGAATGCAACTTGTTTAGATTGAATCCCAAAGCCAGAAGAAGATACTCCGTTCGAACGTTTGGTTCTCCTCGAGTGAGAAACCGGGTAAACCCGTAATTTTGTTTGGTCACACCAAAGACGCCTTCGGCCTGAATGGATCGGTTTACACGAAGCTTGATTCCTTCTTCCGACGTAATGTTCTTCATGCTCTGCGCGCGGTATAGGTCAAACTGCTCGCCAACTTCCAGCTTCTTCGCGTATTTCCCTTTATAGCATTTCCCCAGATGTGGACATCCTTCACAGGATTCACACTGGTATAGCTTTGCCTGCGATCGGTACCCGTTCGTTGACGTTCTTGTTTTTATAGAGTGAAAGGAAAGCGTACGACCTTCCTTACACAAATAGGTATCTTGCTCCGGAGAGTATGTCATCGCCAGTCGGAATTCCATATCCCGTTGAAATTTGCGGGTCTTGGAATACTCGTAATTGGACGGCTTAATGTACGGCGTTATGCCTTGTTCTTCCAGGTAATGGTAGTTCTCTTCGCTTTCGTAACCGGCATCGGCTACGAGATTTTCAAAGTTGCGACCGTAATTCATGCGGATTCGGTCCAGAAATGGAATCAGTGTATGTACGTCGTTTCGTTTGGCCGAGATATCCACCCCAACAATATATTCGCTCTCGACCGCCACTTGCACATTGTAGGCCGGTTTCAGCTGGCTGTTTCGCATATGGTCTTCTTTTAAATGCATAAAGGTAGCATCCGGATCGGTTTTGGAGAAACTGTTTCGTTCCCGAAACTGCGTGTTATTGTATTCATATTTTGCCTGACGAGTTGCAAATTCATTCACCGTTTCGATGTCTCTTTGCAACTGGCTTTTTTGTTTTCCAATCCCATGCACAAATGTCACATCAGACTTTCGGGCCTCTTCGATCCATGCGGATCTGACTTCTTCCATAAACGAAGCCGTTATATACTCCGGCAGTTCCGGATTCCCCAGTTTCTCCAGAAAGAACGCACGGGTTTTCTCCTGTAGTTTGACTTCATTCTTTTGTGATGCTTTCTTCCAGACAAACGTGTACTTGTTCGCATTTGCCTCGATTTTTGTTCCATCCACAAACAGATTTGTAAAGGGGACTTCACCTAATTTGGAAAGCACCTGCACCAGCTGCGTGAACAAGTCCTCGATGCAGTTGCTGAGTCGTTCTTTGCGAAACCGTGAGATCGTGTTGTGGTCCGGGGCATCTTGGCCTTGCAGCAACCACCGAAACGCCAGGTTCATTCGGCAGGCTCGCTCAATCTCCCGACTACCATAGATGCCTTGAGCGTTCGCATATACAAGAATCTTAAACAGAGTCTTCGGTGCCACTGCAGGATTTCGTCCTTTCGACGAGTAGGCCAGGTACAATTTCTTGTAATCGATCTCCTCCAACACCTGGTCGAGCAGTCTTACCGAATCATCCACGGGTATAAAACATTCGGTTTCAATCGGTAAACACAGTTGAATGTAGCCCCCGTTTTTGCTATATTCATTCTGTAAGTTAATGGTTTTCACAAGACTAATTTTACCGAATTTTCGGGTTCTTCGGAACCCGATTTTTCGTTTTCTGGCATTAAAATAGGGCTGTCTCTTAACTTTCGTTTTGAGACAGCCCCTTTTTTTGTCGGGTAAGCGGGAGGATGGCTGTGCTGGTGACGTGGGCGTTGGTGTTAGGGAAGGCGTTAAGGATGACGTGGGCGTTGCGCATTAGTTGTTGGCGGTGGTGTGGCTGTGGCGCGAAACGTTTCGCTTTAGGCATTTACAGACGAAATCTCCAGAAATCTCCATTTCGTATGTATTAGAGTGTACAAAACCGTTTCGCGTTAGCCTGCATTGCAACGAAAATACATACGAAACTGCACAAACTCAACCATTTCGTATGTATTAGTGTGTAACAAACCGTTTCGCGTTAGCCTGCATTGCAACGAAGATACATACGAAAAAGCTCTACCTCAAACATTTCGTATGTATTAGAGTGTAATAAACCGTTTCGCGTTAGCCTGCATTGCAACGAAAATACATACGAAACTGCACAAACTCAACCATTTCGTATGTATCAGAGTGTACAAAACCGTTTCGCGTTAGCCTGCATTGCAACGAAAATACATACGAAACTGCACAAACTCAACCATTTCGTATGTATTAGAGTGTAACAAACCGTTTCGCGTTAGCCTGCATTGCAACGAAAATACATACGAAACTGCACAAACTCAACCATTTCGTATGTATTAGAGTGTGATGCAAAATCCGGCTCGAGTCGTATTCACCCTCAAAATCACCAGAACTCTCCGTTTGGTCGGCATTTTTATTTCAATAAACTTTGCGCGCATATCCCGTGCCGCCAAAATCCTCAGAAATTCCCACTTAGTCAGTATCCGCAGATATTAAAGACTTCAACATACCCCGCACGCCCAAACAAGATTTTTCCCACGGCGTATTTCGGAGTGGTATTTCCAATTTTCCTCGTGTTGAAATTCCGTTAACGGCAGTTTCCGGTCATGTCAAGTAATGACACTATCCATGCCTTTCGCGGAGATTAGTGAAAAGCCCAAACAAGAGACTTCTTTTCGCTTTATTGATGCTTCCAAACGGCACAGGAAATCGGGATTTCATTTTTTTCCAGCGCCTCAAAAACGTTGTGGCATACTTGATCTGTAATCACCCGGTGCCGCATGCGAACATTAATCTTGACACGAAGCACGTTTTCGACGTAGTTGCGCTCCTCATTAAAACTGATTATTTCTATGTTCTGCGCCGTAATAATCTTCATTAGTGATTCGAGATCCGATCCGATGACGGTTGTGATTTCGAGTATCCTGTAAGAGTCTTTCGAGTAAAGTTTTTCGATGCGGTTAAGCATCGTCAACACGAAGATGGCAATAATCGTCGTCAATATGCCGATATCGTAGTAGCCGGCACCACAGCTCATGCCGATTGCGGAAGCAATCCAAAGACACGCTGCCGTCGTAAGTCCTTGCACAGAAAATCCGTGTTTAATAATTGCACCGGCTCCCAAAAAACCAATACCGGTGATAATCTGAGCCGCCATACGCGTCGGATCCGAAATCGGACCCGAAGAACCGGCATTGATATTCCATTGATTGGCAATGCCAATCGAGAGCAGCATGAATACGGCCGATCCCAACGAAACAAGAATATTGGTTCGCAGACCCGCCGACCGACCCCTTATGTCTCGCTCGAGTCCGATACACGCACCGAGAACCGCCGCTAAAAGGACTCGAATAACCACATTATCGACCAGTATCTGGGGGAAAATATCCATAAACATTGGCTTTTCACTCCTCTACCATCTCTAGACTATTGACGGCGTTTATTCCGATATCATACTTATATTGACGAATCTCAATATGGTACGCTCATCAAATACCTAAAATCCAAGTGGGTAGCTTGTATATATAAGTATATCTTATGCAAGAGCTTCAAATATAGCAAATCGTAATTTCTTGTCTGCCCTGTAGTTTTACCTCGTTTCCTCGTTTCTCCATAACAAGCATTTTACATGCGCTCTTATCTCTTAACATAGCAAAAACAAAGAGATGACGTCTGTAGGCTATGCTACAAGTAGCAAAGTTAAGGAGATAAAAAAATGAAGAAAATGAAATTACTCGCAGGTATAATGATTGCGTCCCTATTATTAATCGGTTCCGGCTGCGGCCAGGTCAACGTGCAGGACGATCAGGCGTCCTCTTCTCCCTCTAGCGCTAAAACAACCGCCGCGGCCTCCAATGAAATTGAAACCGAAGCAACGACCGAAGCAAAGGTCACGCTCAGCGGTACACTGACCCTCACCGGCTCGACCTCAATGGCCGATGTTTCTAACGCACTTGCAGAGTCTTTTATGCTTGAGAATCCGGGTGTCACCATCAGCGTCGGCGGCAACGGCTCCGGTGAAGGCCCGACAGCGGTAAACGACGGAACAGCTCAGATTGGTCTCTTGTCTCGCGGACTCAAGGATAGCGAGACGCCCGAAAATTTTGATCAATACATAATCGGCTATGACGGAATCGCGGTAATCGTCAACAGCGAATCCGAAGTTAAGGAACTAACCCTCGAGCAGGTCGCTCAGATATACAAGGGTGAAATCACAAACTGGAGCGAAGTTGGTGGCAAGGATGCTCCGATTCACGCCATCGGCAGAGAAGCAGCATCCGGCACAAGGGGTGCATTCGAAGAAATCCTTAAGGTTAAGGACGAGTGCATCTACACAGAGGAGCAGAATTCAACCGGAAGCGTGAAGCAATCGGTCACCTCCAATCCCAATGCCATCGGATATGTGTCGCTCTCTGCCGTCGACGAGACCGTTCATGCCGTCTCCCTCAATGGTGTTACACCGAGCATCGATACCGTCAATAACGGTGATTATGAATTGCAAAGACCGTTCTTAATGATTACGACGAAGAGTTCAAGCGATGAACTGACACAGGCTTTCATGTCCTATGTATTTAGCTCGGAAGGTATGATGATCGTGGCAGATGATGGCGTAGTTCCGAACTCATAATCCACCGGAAAATGCCTGATTATAACTTAGCTTGAAATTTCCTATAAATGTGTGGTATCTCAAAGAGAATATTTATAATGGTCGCCCGAAAATGAAATGCACCCCAAAGGTTGGACATCTGTCCGGCCATTGGGGTTGCACTGCATAAAAGGCGACTATATTTTTTTTGAAAAACTTTTACTCCGCTTTTGCGATTTTTTGTGCTTTTCGCAAGTTTTTTATATTGCCGTGACGCTATTTGTGCTTTTTGAGGCTCTGCGGCATCGTTTTTTGTAATTATTTCAATTTAACTACATATAGTGTTTACCGATTGACTAGACCACTATATTTAGTTAGAATAAGGACACCTTCTAAGAAAGAAGTAAGCTTTTCTGACGATTTTTAGGGATAGGACGGACGCGAATGAATATCAACGGGCTGCTCAAGACCACATTGCTGGATTTCCCGGGTCGGGTGGCTTGCACCGTATTCACATCAGGATGCAATTTTCGTTGCCCCTTTTGCCACAACGCCTCTCTGGTCATTCCCGAAAAGATCCGGGAACCTTCTCTTTCCGAACAAGACTTCTTCGATTTCTTGCAGTCCCGTAAGCACAAGCTGGACGGCGTCTGCATCTCCGGTGGGGAACCGTTGATTCATACCGATATATCCTCATTTATCTCTAAGATAAAGTCGATGGGTTTTGAGGTAAAATTAGACACTAACGGCTCTTACCCGGATCGCCTTAAGGCGATACTCGATGCAGGTCTTGCGGACTATGTGGCGATGGATATCAAGAGTGCACCGGATACATATCCGGATGCAACAGGTCTTTCTGAGGCCCCGATCGAGGCCGTCAAAGAAAGTGTCTCTCTCTTGATGAAGGGGGATATCCCTTTTGAGTTTCGAACCACATTGATTGACGAGTTACATGACGAGGCCGTCATTCGTCGAATAGGAGAGTGGGTCCGAGGCGCATCTGATTACTATCTTCAGGCCTACGTCGACAGTGACGAGGTCATCCGGAAAGGGCTTCACGCCTGCAACCCGGAAAAGCAAGCCGCTCTGTTGGCCGTACTCAGGGAATATGTACCGGCCGCCGGGATGAGAGGTGTCGAATAAGACACCGAAGTCCCTACACACTAAGGATTACCACACACCAATTCATTCACATCATGGAGGGAAAGTTATGTATCAGGTCGTTAAAAGAGACGGAAAAACCGTTGACTTCACACTCAAAAAGATCGGGGACGCCATTAAGAAGGCTTTCGATGCCCAGAATAAAGACTACAACCAAGATATTCTCGACTTTCTTGCGCTTAAGGTAACAGCGGATTACAGCGCAAAGATCAAGGATGGCAAGATCAGCGTTGAAGAGATTCAGGACAGCGTTGAGAGTGTACTACAGAGAAGTGGCTACGAGGATGTTGCCAAGGCATACATTCTCTATCGTAAGCAACGCGAAAAAATGCGCTACATGAAGTCCGCGCTTTTGGATTATAAAGAGCTCGTTGACAGCTACGTCAAGATCAACGATTGGAGAGTCAAGGAGAACTCCACCGTCACCTATTCGGTCGGCGGATTGATTCTCAGCAACTCCGGCGCCATTACGGCGAACTACTGGTTGAGCGAACTCTATGACGACGAGATTGCTAAGGCTCACCGCAACGCGGATATTCACATCCACGACTTGTCCATGCTGACCGGATACTGTGCCGGTTGGTCTCTGAAACAATTGATTCAAGACGGTCTCGGCGGTATCCCCGGCAAGATTACGTCTTCTCCGGCCAAGCACCTGGCGTCACTTTGCAACCAGATGGTCAACTTCCTCGGCATTATGCAAAATGAATGGGCCGGCGCTCAGGCATTCTCCTCTTTTGATACGTATCTGGCTGCATTCGTCAAAGCGGATAACCTCTCTTACAACCAAGTTAAGAAGGCAATCGAGTCCTTTATATACGGCGTTAACACGCCCAGCCGCTGGGGTACTCAAGCTCCTTTCTCCAACATTACCCTTGACTGGGTGGTTCCACCGGATTTGGCCGATCAACCGGCAATCGTCGGCGGTAAGGAGATGGATTTCAAGTACAAGGATTGCCAGAAAGAAATGGATTTGGTCAATCGCGCGTTTATCGAGATTATGATTAACGGGGATGCCAACGGTCGCGGATTCCAATATCCGATCCCAACCTATTCGATTACCAAGGAGTTTGATTGGTCAGACACTGAGAACAACCGTCTCCTTTTCGAAATGACCGCGAAGTACGGCACACCGTATTTTTCGAACTACATCAACAGCGACATGGCGCCGAGCGACGTTCGAAGCATGTGCTGCAGACTGCGTCTGGATTTGCGCGAGCTGCGAAAGAAGTCCGGCGGTTTCTTTGGAAGCGGAGAAAGCACCGGTTCGGTGGGTGTTGTCACCATCAACATGCCGCGTATCGCATACTTGTCTCCTGATGAAGAGTCATTTTTCAAGCGCCTCAATAAAATGATGGACATATCGGCACGATCGCTAAAGATTAAGCGCGCTACCATCACAAAGCTTCTCGAAGAAGGTCTCTATCCTTATACCAAGAGATACCTCGGCTCTTTTGACAACCACTTTTCGACCATCGGGCTGATTGGCATGAACGAAGTCGGCCTCAACGCGAAGTGGTTGGGCAAAAATCTGACGGACAAAGAGACTCAGGCTTTTACCAAGAAGGTTTTGAACCATATGCGTGACCGTCTGTCGGATTACCAGGAAGAGTACGGCGATCTTTACAATCTGGAGGCAACGCCTGCCGAGTCGACCACATATCGCCTGGCCAAGCACGACAAGAAGAATCACCCGGGTATCATCACGGCCAACGAAGCCAGCGGCGTACCTTATTACACCAACAGCTCTCACCTGCCCGTCGGTTACACCGAGGATATTTTCGAGGCGTTGGACATTCAGGACGGTTTGCAGACGCTCTATACTTCCGGTACCGTTTTCCACGCTTTCCTCGGTGAAAAGATGCCCAGCTGGAAATCTGCCGCCGCTTTGGTCAAGAAGATTGCGGAAAATTACACATTGCCTTACTACACGATGTCTCCGACTTACTCGGTGTGCTCTAATCATGGTTATCTCGCAGGAGAGCAATTCTCTTGCCCTCACTGTGGGGGAAAGACCGAGACCTACAGCCGTATCACCGGTTATTATCGTCCGGTTCAAAACTGGAACGACGGAAAGGCTCAGGAGTTTAAGGACAGAAAACTCTACGATCCGGACCATTCTGTCTTGAATCCTGTCGAACGTCGCGCCACTTCTATCGTCATACCGGAGCCGGTCGCCGAAGAAGACAAAGATCTTTTCTCGGTCGTCTATGATCAACCCGCAAAGGCCATGCTGTTTACCACGAAGACTTGCCCGAACTGCAAGATGGCAAAGGTTCTTCTGGATGCAGGCAACGTCGAATACGAAGTGATCGATGCGGAAGAGCACGCGGACTTAAGTCGTCAATACAACATCAGCCAAGCACCGACGCTGGTCATTATTGATAAGGACAAGATCTCTACGATAAGCAATATTACGAATATCAAGCAATTTATTAAGGGATAAGCGATCATGAAGGATGTTATTATTATCGGCGGCGGCCCTGCGGGGCTGACCGCCGCCCTTTACGCCTCAAGATCCGGCCAGTCGGTCTTGTTGCTCGAATCCGAAAATATCGGAGGCCAGATTACCGCCGCGCCTCTGGTTGAGAATTTTCCCGGCACGCCTCAAATCAGCGGAATGCTTTTTGCGGATCAGCTGTTCGAGCAGGTGATGGCTCTGGGCGTTGAGTTGGCACTCGAAAAAGCCATCAAAATTATTGATCAAGGTGATCATAAAGTCGTTGTCACCGAGGACGGCCGGCATTCGGGTCGTGCGGTGATTATCGCAACCGGCGCCAAGCACCGACACCTTGGATTGCCCCGGGAGAATGATCTCATCGGACAGGGAATTTCCTATTGCGCAGTTTGCGACGGCGCCTTTTACAAAAACCGGACCGTCGCAGTTGTCGGAGGCGGAAACAGTGCAATCTGTGAAGCGCTCTTCTTGAGCTCAATATGTCATAAAGTTTTTCTTATTCATCGCAGAGACACTTTTCGTGCGGATTCTTCGATTGTGAATCGACTGGCTTCTTTGGATAATGTCACTTTTATAACCGGTCATGTCATCGACTCACTCGAAGGCGATCCCGCCCTCCAAGGCATCTTGCTTCGATCTGTTGATACCAACGATGTGTCACGACTTGAAGTTGATGCACTTTTTGTTGCCATCGGTCACGCACCGGATAATCGTGCTTTCGAACCGCATGTCACGCTCGATGAAGAAGGCTACATCATTGCAAGCGAAGACGGTACCACAAACACCCCCGGCATTTTTGTCGCCGGTGATTGCCGGAAAAAGACCGTTCGCCAACTGACAACAGCAGTCGGAGACGGCGCTAATGCGGCGACCTCTGCCTGGGGTTGCAACATGAATGCCGTCTGAGATTCCCTTGTCGGACGATTACGAGATTGCAGTCTCTTACCTCTGACTGATTGAAAACGTCATACTCTACCGGTCTATTCGTCCCCCGTCTTCGCTACTTCGGCGCAAGGCGGGATTTTCTTTTTCGACTTTATTTCACCGGCCTTGGTCAAAGCGGCCTTCGTAATCAGCGGACCCACTAATTCATATACCAATGTCGCACATAAAATAACCGCGCGAATGGTCTCACCGTAATCGGGGAAAACGCGCATTGCCACCAGGGATAGTCCAATAGCCACACCGGCTTGAGGAATAAGCGTAAATCCGAGATAATTTCGAACTACCGTCGGTGCCTTAGATAGACGCGCTCCAAAATATGCACCGAATATCTTTCCGATGACACGCCCCAGAATATAGACCACTCCGACCAGTCCGATGCTTTTTAGTACGGTAACATCCAACTCCGCTCCGGACAAGACAAAAAAGATGAGAAATAACGGAGGCGTAACGGCATCGGTGACCTTAATCAGCTTCACGGTTTGCTTGCTAAAGTTAGTAAAAATCGCTCCGGCCATCATGCACAGCAGCAAAGATGACAGATTAAAAATTGTCGCAATTCCGACACCACCCATAATTATGCATAGCGCCAAGCCCAAGCGATCTCCGTCGTTCTTAAATCGACGCAAAAAGAACGCTGCCAATACGCCGATAGCGGCTCCGATCACTAACGAACCGATAATCTCCCAGAGCGGTTCAAGAATCATCGGGGCAAGGCTGACATCCCCTTTTCGAATCAGCATCTGTGCAATCGCCGTCGAAATCGAGAACAGTATCAATGCCGCGGCATCATCCATTGCCACCACCGGTAAGAGCATGCGAGTCACCGGTCCGTCGGCTTTGTATTGCCGAACGACCATTAGGGTAGCCGCCGGCGCAGTCGCGGCTCCGATCGCGCCAAGGAGCAACGCTGCAGGAAGTGGCAGCCCAATAATTACAAGCAGCAAATCCAAAACAACGACAGCGCCCAGAGCCTCGAAAATAGTTATAATTAAAGGAGCTGCACCGACTTTTTTTAGATAACTAATTTTAAACTCGCTCCCTATAGAAAAGGCAATAAATCCGAGCGCGAGATCCGCCAGAAGCGTCAAACTATGAACTGTGGAATCCGCAATGATTCCGGATAAACCAAGCAACAGCCCGGCCACCAGATAGCCCGTCACCGCAGGAAACGATAGCCGATGGGCCAGAGCAGAACCCAATAATCCAACGATAATAATAATAGCAACTGAAATAAATACGTCGGTCATTCTTTGTCTGCCTTTCCATCAAAAAATGTAATCGGCAGACCGAAAAGGACCCCCGTGTCGGGCTTTTGTAGGCCGCCAAGCACTCGATCTACGGTCTCACGAACCGCATCGACCAAATCATCATTAACCGCCATAAATACCATTTTACTGGACTCTGTATCCGAGTCTACCAGCATTCGAAGTGATCCGAAAAGACTATATACATCCTCCCCGACAATTCGAGCCATGCCCTTGCTGTCGACCACCGTTGCTCCCTTAACCCCAATTCGGATTAATTCTTCGAAAAGAGTGTCCAGACAATCCACTTTATTCAGTACCAGAACAAGTAACTGCATTGGCTTATTCATATTCAACCTCCGTTTTCATAAAATGCACAAAAAAACCGACGCGCAGGGCTCCGGCCTTAATTTAGTACAACTTAATCTATAATAAGCCTGAATTTGAAAATTATCAAATCATCCGGGCTTCATCCGTCTCAGACAATGTATTTTCGATAATCATCTTTCTGATTTGACAATAATTCTAATCACGCCATATTGTAACACTGTTACAAATACATAAGACTCAAGGCAAAGAACGCCATGGCTGCATAATATGACAGCAAATTCCAGCGTCCCAGATTGGGGCGTTCTTTTTTCGAAAAGTACATCATGAACAAGATTAGATCTGAAGTTATAAATAGAAAAGATGCCGCAAATACAATCCAGAGCGTTATATTTTCGAGAGGTAAGACCGAACCCGAGAAACATAGGGTCATAAACTGTGATACGGCTTTTGCAGGCATCAGACTGACGCAGAAAGTATAAGGTAAAACGAGATTTTTAATTTTTCCGAATTCATAATTACCTCGACTGACAACTATAAGAATCATCATTAACATGACGACAGGAATAATCAACTCAAGCAGAGAGAACGGCCATCTCAGCGAAAACGCCACATAGAATAAGATATGCGTCAGCATAAAGGCTACTGCTCCGGCCTGGAATATCGTCCCCTTGTGATTCTTGTTCTTGTGTGCGATACCTAAGAGATAGTCCCCGGCAAGCGCACCCCAAAAGGCCGGAAACATGAGAAAAAAGATGTCCTTGAATTCCGTGAGATATGCACAATAAACGGCCAGAATAATGTAGCCGATTCCGGTAATCAATTTTGCCTGAGCGTACATCTTTCGATGCGAATCACTTGCGCCGTGAAGATACGCCGTAATTGACGCAGATGCAGCGTACAAGATGAGTATAATCACAATTGCCGGATTCACTTCTGCTCCTAACGTAAATTTCTGCCAAAACGTTCACCGCCCGGCAGAAATTCATCATTGCTCTTCACTTGTGTCCATGCCGATATTATCTTTACATTAATCCTTATCAATATAAAAATCCAGTATCCCGTTTATCTCCGCGTTATCCGCTCCACAGTACTCATAGATCACATTTAGAAAATCGTCCTCAGTCACAATTCCAAATGCATGTCGGGAAACATAGGTGCGCATCATGTGATAGAATACTTCGTCTCCCATCGCTTCACGGAGGTAATAGAGCATCGCCTGACCCGTCGTATATGCGCTTTCATAATACTGATAATCTGAAACAAATTCGTCGTAAGCCCTGTTTATTGGCGTAGAATTTTCACCATAATATGAATCAGGTCCATATGAATCAAACATACTCGACAGATAGTCGTCTCCGATAACGTCCGCATATACGATTTCTGTAAATGATGCGAAAGATTCATCGAGCCACGGTTCATTGTACGGATCAGTGCCAATGATCCCGTAAAACCATTGATGTCCCAGTTCGTGGGCGGTAACCTCTTTCACAACAGAATAATCATCAGAATAATATTGAAGGTCACTTCCAATCATGACCAACCCACTGTATTCCATACCTCCCGCAAACAAAGCAGTTTCAAAAATATTGACATCCGGATAAGGATATTTGCCAAATGCCTCACCGAAAGCACGAATCGAGTCTACTCCGGCCTCAAGTATTGCCTGTCCGAAGTCTATGTCATCGCCAAGATAATAGGCTTCGATTTTTACACCATCGACTTCCTCGCTCAACAAATGAAAATCCGCACCGGCAACAAACGTAAAATCTCGAGCACAAGGTGCACTGATGTTCCAGTATTTGCCGTCAGCCGTTTCTTCCACATCAATAGTCAGCCCGGTTGATGCCAAAGCAAAATCTACAGGCGTCTTAATTCTCACGGTATAATCTGAAATGATCGTATAAAAACATTCGCCCATATCTATATAAGGTTCTCTGCTCCACTCACCATTCTCATAAATTGACAATACCGGGTAGAAATTTGCGATGTTGTAACACCCGTCAAAAGCGCCGTATCGGTCCGAAATTGTGGGAATACTCGCCTCAAATTCATACTCAATGGTATGTCTTTGTCCGGGTGCAATCGGATCTTTAAGTGTCACCGTGATGACCGAATAATCGACCGTGTCTCTCTCGAAAGCGAGAATCTCTCCGGACTCATCTTCAAAATACGATATCCGAGTCAATATTTCTCTGTCTTTTTCAGGTACAAAGTCTGAATAATCAACTAATTCCGAATCCGAAAACAGGCTTGGATAGTCTCTAAATACGAGGTTCAACCATTCTGAATCCGTTTGGTTTACAATGTCAATTCGAACTGTACCCCTCACGACTTGTTTCTCCGGATCGAGCTCGATATCCATATCATACTTGTGTCCTAAGCCTTCTTGCATCACAAAGGGCGTCGCTTCATCTGGCACAATGAATATCGGTTCTTGAGTTGAAATCTCTGTATTTGTCATCCCTGACTCTGAAGATTTTGTGGTCGTCGTCGTCGTTTCTGTTTCTTCAACAGTCGTTTTATCGGTCTTTTCAATCAAGGTGAATTTGTCGCAGGAAGAAAGAATTATTGAACTTATGAGGCTAATAGACAAAGCGATTGCCACTATTTTCTTATACATATTAATAATTTCTCCTTATGTACATTTATGTACAATTCGACTAGTAAAGCATTATCAAAAGCATGAATGCCATCAGTGAAAAAATGACATGCACTGACAGTATATCAGAAATTAGCGACTTTTGTTTTTCTCCGGCCTTGCTGACATATATCGGAATAACGAATGGAGGAGGGAGAATGAATAACGTAAAAAGTGCCACACTAAACATCCGATCCAATCCGAGTAAATGCTCTATGACAAACTTGTTAATCAATACCGCAGAAGCAATCATGACTGACATTCTGGATATGATGGTCAACAACGTTACCTTAAAGTTCTCTGCGCGCATTCGTAATTCGTATCCGATGACGATGCAAATCAAGGGTTGGGTCATCGCGCCCAATATCTCCAGTGTTGATTTCACACCATCAAATGCCGCAAACTTGTTGACCCATTGATATCCTCCGCTCGCGCTCATCACGACGCCAAAGACAATGGCCATAATCACCGGCGAAATCGCGAAACTCTTCATTAGCTTCTTGACCTCTGTCGCAGATCCGGTCTTTTTCTGTAAATAGAAGGTCATAATCAAAAATACGAAAACCACCTGTCCAATATCGATTATCGCAAACTTAAACAGCTCTTCTTTTGCGAAAAAACTAGCAAACAATGCATACCCCATCATACCCGCTTCAAATCCGGAATATAGAGCAGGATATACCGGATTTTCCGGCAGAACATTACGACCAACTCGATCACCGAGAAAAAGCATCCCTACACAAAACAAAAATACGATGCCAATCAGCGCTACATATTGTCGATGAAAATCCGTATTAGCGAAAGTCATAAACAAGGTAGCCGGCAAAGAGATATTGACGATTAATTTCTTTATATCTGCCAATGTCGACTCTCGCAAAAAGCGTAAGTTCTTAAGAATGACACCCAAAAGTATCATCATGACAAGCGGTATTGCCTTTTCAAGCACCATCAACAAATCACTCATGAATTTTGCCTCCAAACGACAGAATAAAGCTTTGTAACGATGTTACGAACAAATTAACTCCATAAAACGGAGAAAGATGCGGCAATATCCGTCGATTTTGTTATTTCTAAACTCTAAAGTGTCTTCTGAAATTTGAAAAGAACCGTCTCTATCGCTCAATGATTTCGAGAACGCGTTGCAAATCATCATAAGAGTAATAGTCTATCACTACTGAACCCTTTCCCTTTATCTGGTCCTTTAATTTGAGTCTTACTTTCGTTCCAAGGCGCTTTGTTAAGCGCTTCTCGCAATCTTTTGCACTCAAAATAATCGCTTCTGCATCCTTTGAAATCGGTTCCTTAGTTTTTTGCTCAATAGGCTTTGCCGTCAGTAATCGCGTAACATATGCCTCTGTCTCACGGACGCTTAGTTCTTTCGACAATACAAAATCCGCTGCAATTCTTTGCATTTCGCCTGTAGGTAAAGCTAAAAGCGCCCTCGCGTGTCCGGCTGTCAAGTCACCATTATATATAAAATCCTGCAGCGATTCATCGATATTCATCAATCTAATTGTGTTGGCAACTGCAGATCTGCTCTTGCCAAGTTTCTTCGAAAGCTGCTCTTGCGTCAGGCCATGCTCTCTCATCAGATTATCCATAGCGAATGCTTCTTCTAAAGGATTCAAATCCTCTCTCTGAATATTCTCAATCAGCGCTTGCTCCATGGTTTGAAGATCACTGAGTTCCCGAACAATAGCGGGAATTACAGATAAACCGGCTAATCTCGAAGCTCTCCAGCGTCGCTCACCTGCTACGATACGGTATCCCGTACCTCTTTTGGTGACGATGATGGGCTGAATGACACCATTTTCTTTAATTGAATCCGATAGTTCATTTAAAAGATCCTCGTTAAAGTGCTTTCTGGGCTGTTCCGAGTTGGGACTGATATCATTCATCTTCAATTCGACGACAGAGTCCTTTTCTTGCTCAGGAATTCCTTCCACTGACAAGAGTGCACCCAGACCTTTTCCTAATCCCTTGTTTAACGAACTCATAATTTCCGCCTTTCATATAGATATGCATCTATGTTATGTTGTTCTTTTTATTACTTCCAAGGCCAGCGCATTGTATGCTTTTCCGCCCTTTGACTTCGAATCATATTCGGCAATTGTCTTTCCGTGACTCGGTGCTTCTGCAAGGCGAATATTTCTCGGAATAAACGTCTTGAACACTTTATCTCCAAAGTAATTCTGCACCTCCTGGGTGACCTGTCTTGTCAGCTGAGTTCTTCCATCGAACATCGTAATTACGACGCCGAATATGCCAATTTTCGGATTTAAATGCTTCTTAACCAGGTTAATTGTGTCTACAAGCTGAGTTAGTCCCTCAAGCGCATAATATTCTCCTTGAATCGGAACCAGCACCCCTGAGGAGGCCGCCAGCGCGTTTAGCGTCAACAACCCGAGAGAAGGCGGACAATCAATCAAGACGTAATGATACTTGCTTTCTACCTGTTCCAGAGCACGCTTCAATATAGTCTCTCTGGAAATTGCACTTACTAACTCAACTTCTGCTCCCGCGAGGTCAATATTTGTCGGACACATGTCAATATTCTTGCGTTTCGTCGTCTGTATGACGTCGTTAATATCCGCTTCATTGACAAGCAAATCATATACGGTTGTCTGCAACGACGATTTATCGTAACCATACCCACTGGTTGCATTGCCTTGCGGATCTAAATCGACCAACAGCACCTTTTTCCCACGTTGTGCCAGATAGGCCGCGAGATTGATCGTCGTCGTCGTCTTGCCGACTCCCCCTTTTTGATTTACCACAGAAATAATGTACGCCATATGAGATTCCTCGCTTTTTCTATTACATATATATAGATATCTTAACAGAATTATCCCCATTGTATATTTCGATTTCTTTACCATATCGATTATTATTCGACATTTCATGTAATATCCGGTCACTTTCTCGACATTCATTGTTTCACGTGAAACAATTTCTTTCATCTACACATAGCAAACTATGAAGAATCGATCTCAAACCAATTCATTCTCAAAACGCTAATATTAGTCACAAGAACGGTTGCACCTCAACATGCTTATCAATTTTGCAGAAAACTATCATTCTTTATCCATTTTGCATCATCACACAATTGTTTCACGTGAAACAATTGATCTGGCACTCGCCAACGAGAAGATTATGACAATAGAAAAAGCACAACAAGTTGAATCATTTGATATCGCAGTGGCGGGATCCAGTTTGAATTCCTATCAAATACTAAAACTGTGCTGTGATATTTCTTCAGAAAACATCAAATCTGTATTTTTCTGATACTTGGAATGACTTATTCCGTGTCAATCATCTTATTTGGATTGACGGTCCCCCACAGAAAATTGATTTCTACCAGTACAGCCGGCAATCCTACACTAACTATACACACAAAAATGAATAATTCATTCTCGAGGAAGCAGAAAATTGTAGAAGTGAACATTTTGTTTCACGTGAAACAAAAAAGCGCCGCGAACATTACTGTCGCGGCGCACAAGAGTTTGCTTGAGATTACGCTTAGATGTCGGTTACAGCATACTTAGCATTTTCAATAATGAAATCTCTTCTCGGCTCAACCTTATCGCCCATCAGAAGAGTAAATACCTCGTCTGCTGCCTGAGCATCTTCAATTGTAACCTTTAAGAGTTTACGAGTAGCAGGATTCATCGTAGTTTCCCAAAGTTGCTCCGAACTCATTTCTCCAAGTCCTTTATATCTTTGAAGCTTTGGCTCTTTCCATCCTGTTAACTGCTTAATTTCTTCAACTTCCTTCTCATTATATGCATAATATCCCTCGTTGCCCTGGTATACACGATACAGAGGAGGGCATGCAATATATACGAAACCGCCATCAACCAACGGTCTCAGATATCTGAAGAAAAATGTAAGTAATAAAGTTCGAATGTGAGATCCATCAACGTCTGCGTCGGCCATAATAATTGTCTTATGGTATCTCAGCTTAGCAGCATCAAACTCCTCACCAATTCCGGCTCCCAAAGCCATTACTACCGGCTGCAATTTGTCATTCCCGTAAACTTTATCAATTCGGGCTTTTTCAACATTGAGCATTTTGCCCCAAAGCGGCAGAATCGCCTGATACTTTCTTTCGCGACCTTGCTTCGCAGAACCTCCTGCCGAATCTCCCTCAACAATAAAGATTTCGCACAAGGCAGGATCTTTTTCCTGGCAATCTGCTAACTTACCAGGTAATGCATTAGACTCAAATACACTCTTGCGGCGTGTCATGTCTCTGGCTTTCTTGGCTGCCTCTCTTGCGCGTGATGCAGATAAACACTTGTCCATTACAATTTTGGCAATAGATGGGTTCTCTTCAAAGTATTGAGCAAGCTTTTCGTTCATAGATGATTCAACCATGGTACGGATCTCGGAGTTGCCAAGCTTTGACTTCGTCTGACCCTCAAATTGAGGATCCGGAAGCTTGACACTGATGATCGCTCCTAAACCTTCACGAGCATCCTCTCCCTGTAGATTCCTATCAGAATCCTTCAAATACTTATACTTACGGGCGTAATCATTAACTACCTTGGTAAGTGAAGATTTGAAGCCTGTAAGGTGCGTTCCGCCCTCTACGGTAGCGATATTATTAGCATAAGAATAGACGTTTTCCGCAAACGAATCGTTGTATTGGATTGCAACTTCTACAAAGCAGTCCCCGGAACGCTGAGCAAAATAAACCGGTGGTTTATGAAGAGCTTCTCTATGACGATTCAAATACTCGACGAAAGAAATAATACCTCCCTCATAATGAAGCGTCTTTTCTACCGGCGATTCTTCTCGGTCGTCCTTCAGAATAATGGTTACTTCCTTGTTAAGAAAAGCCATTTCACGATATCTGGTAATCATTGTAGCAAAGTCAAATGTACGATCCGGGAAAATATCGCCGTCAGGCATAAATGTAGTCTTTGTGCCCGTGTAGGAGAGATCACAAGTTCCTACGACTTCCAACGGACGCACCGTTATACCGCGCTCGAAGCCGATTTCGAATACTTTACCTTCACGGCACACCTGAACAGACATATAAGAAGACAAAGCGTTGACTACAGATGCTCCAACACCATGCAAACCACCGGAAACACTGTAAGCGCCGCCTCCGAATTTACCTCCTGCATGAAGAACCGTATGAACTACTTCAACTGTAGGAATACCGGCCTGAGGATGAATTCCGACCGGAATACCCGAGCCGTTGTCTACGACTGTAACGGAACCATCTTTATTGACCGTTAAATTAATCGTATCGCAACGTCCCGCAAGCGCTTCATCAACTGAATTTGCCACAATCTCGTATACGAGGTGATGAAGGCCTCTGAGGGTCGTATCACCAATATACATGCCGGGACGCTTTCTGACTGCTTCCAGGCCCTCTAGAACCTGAATATCAGAATCACTGTACAGAGAAGTATTAGACGTATCAAATTGATCTTGTCCGAAAGCTGCGCCCAACAAAACATCTGAAGCTTCTTCTAAATAATCATCAGTCAAAGCTCGAGGGTTAACCGCCAAATTGATCATCTCCTCAGAATCATCTCCCGATGACTCAATAGGCTGATAATACGAATCCAAAATAGGCTCTTTCAGAACATTATTCTCTTCTTTTTCACTCATGTTTGACCTTTTCCTCCAATACTGTTCTGTAACGTGACATAATTCAATTAAAACCTGTATATCACTGATACTAAATGATTTGTAACACTGTTATTTTATTATATTACCTGCAAAATTTCCCATTATGTCGAATTTCGAACACCCCTGCATAAACATAGTGAAATATTCAACCGGCAATTGATTTAGAACAATCTCTCTTCGTATTGTTCTCCATTCGCTTCATCAATGTGTGCGTTGATAATCCGGACACATACAAACGGTCTAATGTGATAATCAACGACTGGGGAATATCTGTTGAAACGTACTCAACCAAACCCTTGTTCTCATGCTCAGACATAAATTCAGTCATATCGGTCTGATGCGGTTGAACATGATTTAAGTCGATAATTGCAACGATATATTTATCAGAAAGAGAGTATTCTCCGCCAATATGAATATACATTTATTCTCCCGATCTTAGTCGCCAACTAAGATAATCACAACATGTAAATTATACCACATGTATGTCGATACGTCTGAAATACAAACGTTATTCGTTATTAATCCGTCACTTCGATACGGCCTTCCCGGACATGAAAATATCGAATTGAATCTGTATCTGAAAACATTGAAGGACAAAGCGGCCGCAATTCCTTGGAGACAAAATCACGGTCGGTACAAGTGATGAATACCTGAGATTCTCCAAGGCTTTTCAATAATGCCATTCTGCGATATGCATCTAATTCGCTGAATACATCATCAAGAAGCAATACCGGCATTTCGTCAGTTTCTTCCTGAAGAATAGATAATTCCGACAACTTGAGTGCAAGAGCAGCCGACCGTTGCTGACCTTGAGAAGCATAGAGACGGATATTTAGATTATTAAGGGATATTTCGAGGTCATCACGATGTGGACCGATACCGGTAACACCTTTGTCTATATCGTCTGATTGTGTTTGCTTCCATTTGCTGAGTAAGAAGGACTCGATTTCATATAATACTTCAGGATTTGGATCTGCATTCGGCATAAGAAGCGTCTTAAAATCATCACCAAGTTCATTAACTCCGGTGACGGTATGATAACGTAGCTCAAGAGTCTCTTTTTGGTCTGAAATATTATCGTGAAAACGGGCGGCACATTCAGCAATACGTCTTGAAAAATGCTTCCTTTGAATAATAATTCTAGCTGCATAGGGTGCCATACAAGAATCCCAAGCATCTAATTCCGGAATAGATTGGTGGTTAAATATTTTACCGGTTGCAGCTCTTAATTGTTTGAGAACACGATTTCTTTGATTTAAAAATCGCGAGTATTGCTGAATATCATAAAAATATGATGGTCGAATTTGAGAAATAAGAATATCCATGAAACGTCTTCGTACCGAAGGGCCTTCTTTTATAAGTAATAAATCCTCAGGAGCAAATATAACAGCGTTAAAAAGACCGAAATACCGGCTTATTTTGTCTAATTCAATCGAATTATGAAATGCTTGCCGTCGTTTTTTTGAAATATTTGAAATTGACTTTTCGGCATCATAAAAGGCTAAAGCCAACGATTCTGAACGTGAATTATGTCGATCCGATTGAATATCTATACATACTTTATAATAATCTTTACCATGAGAAATAAGCTCTTTATCCTTCGATGTCCGATGAGATCGAACGGATGCCGAAAGATAAAGAGCCTCAATAACATTGGTTTTACCTTGAGCATTATAACCATAGAGAACATTAACTCTCGATCCGAATTCTAAATCAAGCGCAATATAATTTCTAAAGTTCTCCAGGTGCAATGACAATACGCGCATACAAGATTATCTTCTTAACGGTAAAACAAGATATGCAAAGTCTTCCTCTTCCAAAGGCTTCATAATGCAAGGTCCGTTGCTGCCGTTAAACTGAACACTAATATCACCATCATCTATAACTCGGAGGGCATCAATAAAATATCGAGGATTAAAATCAATATCGATCAATTCTCCGCTAATGCGAACGGGAACTTCTTCACGAAGTGTACCCAATTCTGTGCTGGCACTAATAACTAATGTCTCATCGTTCGGCATTGACAATTGAACCGGACAGCGTCTATCTTCCGAAAGAATAATTAATGAAGCACGCTCGATGGCACTCAACATAGCACCGGGAGAAACGGTCATATTCGTCTCACCGGTTTTCGGTAAAATAGACTTATAATTCATATACTCGCCCTGAATCAACCTTGAAACGATACGTACTTTACCTGTGTCGAAAAGAATATGATTAACAGAAGAATAAACAATTAATTCAGTATCTTTGCCACCTAAAATACGACCGACTTCGTGTAATGCTTTGCCGGGAACAATAAACTTCATAATCGGCAAATCCATACCCATCTGTTGTTTACGAAGAGCAAGTCTAAAACCATCTATAGCAACCATTTCAACATTTGTCCCATCACAGGAAAAGAGACAACCATTCAAAGTCGGACGACTCTCATCTGTCGATACAGCAAAAATGGTCTGTCTTATCATATCCTTAAGAATGCCTTGCATAATAATAATCTTCTCAGCATCCTTAACTTCAGGAATCTTCGGATAACCTTCTGCAGATAATCCCTTAATTGAAAAAACAGAAGATCCGCTAATGATACTAATCAACAAACGTTCATCGGTCTCAATAATTACTTCTTCTTCCGGAAGTTTACGGACAATCTCGCCAAAAAGCTTGGAATTAATAACAACGGAACCGCTCTCAAGCGCATCAGCATCCAATTGAGCTTCTATGCCGGTTTCCAAATCATAACCGGTCAACTGAACGCCCTTGTCTGTAACATCTATAAGAATTCCATCAAGAATAGATAAAGTAGAACGTGTTGAAACGGCCTTCTGAACAATTGAAATCGCTTCGGTAAGTCGATCTCTGGAACAAATAAATTTCATTGGCCACCTCCAAAAAATTGCTTTTTTATACCACTACTTATTATACAGAAAAAATGAGAAAAAGCCATCCGATATACGACAATAGCTATATAAAGGGACGTTAAGATACTGTAAATTCTTAATTATTACAGGCTTTAGGATACAACTTGAAAAAGCATTTTCGTAAAAACGCTATTATAAATAAATTAGTTTAATTCTCCGCCTTATTCTTATGGTCTGTTTAAGTTGTGAAAAAGTAGCTTTATCCACTATGACGGGGGCTTTTCCCCTGTGAAAAAGTTCTGGATAAATGAGGGGAAAAATGACCGACTTATCAGACCTTTTAACAGTGTGAAACTATCCACAAATTGTCCACGCATTATTAAGGCGAAGTTATCCACATATAGACAAAAAACGGTGGAAATTAGTTTGAAAGACGTTTTTTTATATCGTCAATATCCCGGCCAACTTCAGAGGTATCCGAAGATATTTCTGAACTGACTTTATTGCATGCATGGATGACAGTGGTATGATCCTTACCGCCAAACGCTTCTCCGATTTTCGGAAAAGTCATACTGAGAAGATAGCGACAAAGGTACATTGCAACCTGTCTTGGAACGATGACATCCTTGCTGCGACGATTTGAAAGAATGTCGCTGACGGAGATGTTGTAATATCGAGAGGTAACTTCCATGATCATTTGCGGAGTCACGGTCTTAGCGGGTTTGGGTTGAATAATGTCCTTAAGTGCTTCTACTGCGGCATCCAGATCTATTCCGCCGGCTAATAAACTATAAGCTACGACCGTATTGAAAGCACCGTCTAGTTCACGAATGTTAGTTGCGATATTGGATGCCAAATAATCCAGTACTTCTTCCGGTACGCTGAGATTGTTTTGACCGGCACGCTTCTGAAGAATGGCATAGCGGGTTTCATAGTCCGGGGGCTGAATATCAACTATAAGTCCGGATGAAAAACGGGTCCGAAGACGCTCTTCAAGCGATGCCAGGCTTTGGGGCGGCTTATCGCAAGTCATTACAATATGCTTACCGGATTCATGCAGAGCATTAAAGGTGTGGAAAAACTCAATCTGCATTTGCTCTTTACCCTCAATAAATTGAATATCGTCAATCAAGAGAAGGTCGGCGCCGCGGTATTTTTCACGAAAACTATCATATGAAGCTTCCTTAATGGCAGAGATGAATTCGTTGACAAACTGCTCGCACTGGACATAGATAACTTTTTTATCCGTGCGCCGGCGCGTAACGAAATTGCCGATCGAATGCATAAGGTGTGTTTTGCCCAACCCGGATCCGCCATATAGAAATAGCGGGTTGTAATTGCGGCCTCCGAGTTTTTCGGCGACTGCGACGCAAGCGGCATGCGCGAAACGGTTGCCGGAGCCGACAACGAATGAATCAAAAGAATATTGCGGGTTCAGCTGCGACGCGCCGGAAGAAGCCGAGGCTTTTGTCCGGGGGAGCGATGTTTCGGAAGTATCTTTTTCGATGGAGCGAACCGCATCCAGCAGCTCTTGGGAGCCGTTGACGGATATTTTGACATCGATGGGATGATGCAGAGCTGCCGAAAAGGAATTATCAATTAATGGCTTTAATTGTGTAACATAGGATTGAGAGAAATCATTCGGAACCGAAAGTATAAAGAGTCGATCATCCGCATACACGGGAACGAGGGGGTCAATCCAAGTCTTCATACTGACTTCGGTCAATTCTTTAGACAATATAATCTTGACTTTAGACCAAAGTGATTGCATTTCGGTGTCTTGCATATCTGATGATTCCAATCCCTGTTCTTCACTCAAATTGAATGATTTGCTTAAAAGTATTTCCTATAATAGCAGAAAGTGACCTATAATAACAGTGTTTCAGAATGCTGCACGCAGAAGATAATGGGGCGATGCGTGTATATATAAAGACCTTCTTTTCGAAAACCGGGCAATGGCGTCAAGGTTTTCGAAGGGGTTAGGACGTGAAAAGGGAGATAAGGATGAAAAAACATATTAATGGGAGCGATTCGGCGAAGAAAAAATCAAAACAGTTGATTTTTAGAGTTATTGTTTTAACCATCGGGTTGGCGTGTCTCGGAACCGGTATATTTCTTTTGGTCCGGCGACCGTATATTGAGAAAAAACGCGTTGAAAAAGCTTCTGATATCGTAGAATCAATCCAGGTCGGAAGCGTGGTCGTGAAGGTTAAGACGGATGATTTCGAGGTTGAAGGAGAGGCTTACGAAGACGCATACGAGGCGGTTGACGAAAATGGCAACCCAATCGATTTTGAAAGTGAGCTGTTTGATTTGCCCGCTGAGGTCGAACTTCGAGCCATCGGGACCATTACAATTGAATCTATCGAATGCATTTTGCCGCTTTGGGACGAGGCTTCGGTCGTCGCGTTGAGATATGGTGCCGGTGTTTTGAATATTGAAAAGTCAGCGCCGGGTCAGAATGGCAATCTGGTCATTTTAGGTCACCGCATGAAGACGTTTGGAAGTCTTTTTAATCGGCTGGGCGAGGTAAAAATCGGGGATGAGATTGAGATTGTCGTTGCCGACGGGACATCTTTTGTCTATGTCGTCGACGAAATCATTGAAAAACTCAATCCTTCGGAGATACCGACCGTCGTAAATCCCGACATCGATGACGGCAAAAGAGTGACCTTGGTGACATGTACGCCGACCGGCGTCGGTTCGCATCGATTAATCATTATTGGTCATCTTGCGGAATGATTTTTCTTTTTTTAAGGAATTGTCGACTTTTTCTAGCGACAAGTGAAGTAACAGATGGTAAAATTCACACCAAAAGTTTCGGTGTGATTCATTATGGCACGGAGGGCTTATGAGCAAAGCTTGTTTAATTTTTAGTGATGGAAGCATATATGAGGGTACAAGGTTTGGAGCGGATCGGGATGCGGTATGTGAAGTGGTTTTTGCGACCGGTTCGACCGGCTATGTCGAATTGCTGACCGATCCTTCGTTCTGTGGCCAGGCGGTTACACTGACGCACCCGATTGTCGGTAATTATGGAGTATTCGAAGATGTATCGGAGTCGGAGAGACTCTGGGTCGGGGCTCTGATTATTCGGGATTTGACAGAGGTTGAAGGTGATGAGCGCGGCGCAGAGGACTTTGATGCGTATCTTAAGCGCAATGGTGTTCCCGGCTTATATGGCGTGGATACTCGGGAGATTGTGTTAAAGATTCGGGAAGAGGGCACGAAAGTCGGAGCGATTCTCAGTGGCGAGGCCAAAAATGTGGATATGGATGCGGCAATGGAGATGATTAAGGCTTACGACGCAAGGCATTTGGTGCCGGAAGTCAGCCCGAAAGAAGTCACCGTTTATCCGGCCTGGCATCAGGGATGGGACGAGAATAAGATCAATAGTGCCCGGCAGACGAACAAGAGATCGGATATTGCACTTCCTCAGACCGAGTCCTTGGAGGAGAAGCTTTATAAAGTGGCGTTCTTGGATTTTGGCGCCAAGAAGAATATTATTTGGAATTTGACGATGCGGGGATGTGAGGTTTTGGCGTTTCCTTGGGACACCGATGCCGATACTATTCTCGGGCAGAAACCGGACGGTATATTTTTGTCGAACGGACCCGGAAATCCGGAGCATTGCGGCCAGGCGATTGAGGAGATTAAGAAGTTAATCGAGACGGGGATTCCGGTTATGGGTATTTGTCTCGGACATCAACTGATTTCGCTGGCTCTCGGTGCAAAAACACACAAGCTCAAGTATGGCCATCGTGGTGCTAATCATCCGGTTAAAGAGCTGGAGAGTAACCGCATCTATATTACTTCTCAGAATCACAGTTTTGTGGTCGAAGAAGATTCTTTACCGTCTGAACGATGCGTGGTGAGTCATGTCAATGTGAACGACGGGACGGTCGAGGGTATCAGGATGACGGACAAACCCGTATTTACGGTACAGTATCATCCGGAAGGTGCTCCCGGTCCCCAAGACAACAACTATCTGTTTGATCGATTTATTGCGCTGATGCGCGATTCGAAACACTGAGGTTAAGCGTATGCGTTCTTTTCGGGTCGGTTTTGCCCTTATTATAGCCGGTGGGATTCGATTATCGCTGAGATTATTAGGCAAAGGCGCAACGGCGTTGCCGGGTAAAATTGCGGTTAAGATTGCACCGCGATTTATTCGCGAGATGGCAAGCGGCTGCGATATTATTACGGTTACCGGCACCAACGGCAAGACGACCACAACACATATGATTTCAGAGAGTCTTCGAAAAAGTGGTTACTATGTCGCGACCAATGTTTCCGGGGCGAATTTATCGTCGGGTATAGCAACGACGTTTGCTCAGGAGCTACGACCGGTCAGGCGAGCCGTAAGCAAAGGATTGAAGCCGGTCTATGTTCTGGAGATTGATGAAGCCGCGTTTGCGAAGGTGGCGGGAGATCTGTCGCCGAAGGTTTGCGTGGTCACAAACCTCTTCAGAGACCAGTTAGATCGATTCGGAGAACTGCTTTATACACGGGATTGTATCGAAAAGGGTCTCGATATGACCGACGCATTGATATTACTGAATGCCGACGATTCCATGATCGCTGCTTTGAGAAAAAACCGGGAGTCCCGCACAGAATTTTATGGTGTGGATGAGCGCTCCATGACGCGTAACAATGTTACGGACACGGTTGCTTCGAGAGCTTTGCCGGCATCGTCCGATGCCGAATACTGTCTTTCGTGCAAGCGAAAGTATGAATATGGCGCGAGAAGTTTCGGTCATTTCGGCACGTATTCCTGCTCAAGTTGCGGTGATACCAGACAAGAACCACAGCAATCGGTGTATTTTGATCCCACAAAGAGTTCTTCGGACCCGGGCCTGCCTCTGGTTTTTCAAGGCAAAGATTACTCGGTGGAAGGCGTACTTCCGATTCCGGGCTCTCACAATATTTACAATGCAGCGGCAGCGTTCGCAGCATGTACGTCTTTTGGCAAAATTATCGGAGACCCCAAGTTGTCACCGATTCAGGTTGCGGCGGCCCTAAGTGAAGTACAGCCGGCATTTGGCCGCATGGAGAAGATAAGGGTCGGTGATAAGAGTTTTTGTATTTTGCTGGTTAAGAACCCGGTCGGGCTGGATCGCGCTTTATCGATGGTCGCTTCAGCTTCAGATGCAGATGGAATGTATCTCTTGTTGAACAGCAATATCGCTGACGGTACGGATGTGTCCTGGATATGGGATGTTGATTTTGAAAGCAAAACGATGCCGGACAAATTATACGTCTCCGGGGAGCGCTTCGGTGACATGTTACTGCGCTTGATCTATTCGGGTGTTGATACGAATCAACTTAGATATGCGTCAATGTCCGAGGCCTTTGTATTATTTGAAGAAGCCCTGAGTGCTTGTGAACCTGGAAAATGCCTGTATGTTCTTCCGAACTACACGTCAATGCTGGCGTTGCGCAAATTTTTGGTTGGTAAATATCGGCTTAAAGATTTTTGGAGGTGACGTTTATGAGCAAGTATTCTCTAAAAATCTGTCATTTGTATCCGGATTTGCTGAATCTCTACGGAGATCGGGGCAATATTTTGGCACTGTCATACCGAGCCGGACTTCGAGACATTGATACGGAAATAGTAGCCCTCAGTATGGGGCAATCTTTCGAAAAGGATCAATATGATATCGTCTTTTTTGGCGGAGGCCAGGATGCGGAACAAAAAATGATTCGAAGAGATTTAGTCACCGTCAAAGGAGAAGCGGTCAAAGAGGCGGTTGAAGAGGGGATGGTGTTCTTGTGCATTTGTGGCGGCTATCAGATGATGGGTCACTACTATCAAGAGCAGGATGGCGAAAAAATTGATTGTCTTGGAGCGTTGAACGTATATACCGAGGCGAGAAAACAACGCTTTATCGGCAATACAGAGTATCGCTGTGAGCTACCCATCAATGATCCGATCATTTACGGATTTGAAAATCACAGCGGAAGGACATATTTGGGAGATAATGTCCGGCCGCTTGCAAAAGTAGTGTACGGAAAAGGCAACAACGGCGAGGACGGGACCGAAGGTGCCGTCTATAAAAACGTTATCGCATCCTATTCTCACGGAAGCCTCTTACCTAAGAACCCCGAATTATGTGACTATATTCTGACGCTTGCGCTCAAGCGTAGATTCGGCGAAGACTTTACGCTTAAGCCGGCAGACAACCAGTTTGAAGAAATTGCAAGAAAAGAGTTCGATTCTTGCAAAAAGTAGTTGACAAGTAATACATTCTGCGGTTAAAATGACAACGACCGATGGAGGAGATGGGGAAGACCTGTCTCCTTTTGTTATTTCGGAAAAGTAACAAGATAACAAGCGGAAGGGTCGAACCAACGACCGAGGAATTCAAGGAGGACATTATGGCTAAGTATACGCGACAAGATATTCTGGACATCGTAGAGAAAGAGGATGTGCGCTTTATTCGACTTCAGTTTACGGATATTTTCGGCATGCTCAAGAATGTAGCAATCACCCCGAGTCAGTTGGAGAAGGCTCTGAGTAACGAGTGTATGTTTGATGGATCGTCAATCGACGGCTTTGCTCGCATTCAGGAATCAGACATGTATCTTTATCCGGATTTGGATTCTTTCGTCATTTTCCCTTGGCGTCCGCAGATCGGCAAAGTAGCTCGACTGATCTGTGATGTATACACACCGGAAGGCAAGCCGTTCGTCGGTGATCCTCGCTATGCGCTGAAGCGTGTATTGGCTGAAGCAGAAGCCATGGGATACTCCTTCAACGTCGGACCGGAGCTGGAATTCTTTTTGTTCCATTATGACGAAGACGGCAAACCGACAACATTTGCACATGATCAGGGCGGTTACTTTGATCTCGAGCCGATCGGACAAGGCGAAGATATTCGCAGAGAGATTACTTTTGCGCTCGAGCAAATGGGATTTGAAATTGAAGCCACGCACCACGAAGTGGCTCAGGCGCAACATGAGATTGACTTCAAGTTCGGAGATGCACTACGCATTGCGGACGATATCATGACCTTCAAATTGACGGTTCGTTCGATCGCTAAGAAGTACGGGATGCACGCCACCTTTATGCCTAAGCCGATTTTCGGTATCAATGGTTCAGGAATGCACACCAATATGTCCCTTATGAAGGACGGCAAGAACGCATTCTATGACCCGGATTCGGAGCTCGGTCTTTCTGAGACGGCGATGCAATTTATCGCAGGCTTGCTCAAGAATATCAAGGGATTCACCGCTATCAGCAATCCTCTGGTCAATTCCTATAAGCGATTGGTTCCCGGATATGAAGCGCCATGTTATCTGGCGTGGTCAGCGGCTAACCGCTCTGCCTTGATTCGTATTCCGGCAACTCGCGGCAAGGGGACCCGTGTGGAGCTTCGCTGTCCGGACCCGGCATGTAACCCTTACCTTTCTCTGGCCATGTGTTTGGCGGCCGGCTTGGACGGTATTAAGAATAAGATGACACCGCCTAAGCAAGTCGTCAGCTCCATTTTTGAAATGACTGCCGAAGAAAGAAAAGAACATGAGATTGACAATCTTCCGGGCAGCTTGGAAGAAGCCATTGTATATCTTGAAAAGAACGATTTGGCCAAAGAGGTTCTCGGCGATCACATTTACGGCAAGTATATTGAAGCCAAGAAAAAGGAATGGGATGAGTACCGGATGCGCATCAGCCAATGGGAATTAGACTCGTATCTCTTAAAGTATTAATGCCACGGACATTCGTGTTTTTCCGGATTGCCATCGAGTCGGCCTTAGCGCAGATAGTGTGTTTGGGCCGACTCGGGTGAACGGAACCGACCGGAAAGTTGCATCGGACAAGGATGGGAGGCAGCAGATGAGAGGCGTCATTATTGGATTTTCTGATCAACAGATGGCATCAAAAATTCGGGACATCATGATTCGTAACGGAATCAATGTTCGCGGCATCGCACACAGTGGTTCCGCATTGCTTCGCCTCACGCTGCTCGAAGACGGTGGAGGGTTGGTCGTCTGCGGTTCTGAGCTTAAGGACATGACCGCTTATCAGCTATTTTCTCAACTTTCTGAGGATTTTGACGTACTTGTGTTGGCGGCGATTCCGCCAACCGGATTTTTCCCGGAGGAAGCATCCGGACTATTCTTTTTGAGTGCTCCGATATTTTCGGAAGAATTAGCGTTTTACTCGAAAACGCTGTTAGATACGAGACAAATGCCGATGGCGACATATAAGCGGGAGAGTCGAAGGAAGAAAGATGTTTTCGACCAGAAAACACTAAGAAGTCCTGAAGAGACCCGGGATATTCAGATGGCCAAAATGGTACTGATTGAGAGGCGCCATTTTTCGGAGGAAGAGGCTCATCGATATCTTCAAAAAGAGAGTATGCAGCGCGGATTGAGAATGGCTACGCTGGCCAGGCAGATCCTGGACATTGATCAGCAACAGAAGGAGGATGCCGGATGACACAGATTGCTTTCACCAAGATGCACGGTATCGGCAACGATTATATTTATATCGATTGCACGATAAAGAATCCGTTCAGCAAGCAAGAGGTGCAAAGCTTTGCACGTCGTTACGGTGATCGTCATTGCGGCATCGGGTCAGACGGCGTAATTTTAATTAAGAATTCGCGAAAAGCGGATTTCTTCATGGAGATGTATAACGCCGATGGTTCGCAAGGCAAAATGTGTGGTAATGGGATTCGATGCCTGGCGGCATTTGTCCATGCAAAAAAACTAACGGATAAAACAGAACTCGAAATAGAAACTCTTTCGGGAATTAAACATATTCAGCTCGAAAAAATTAAGGGGCATCTATATGTTGCGACGGTGAATATGGGCAAACCTTCATTTCGAACAGGAGACATTCCGGTGCTTTGGAGTGACGATATCATGCTCAACGAAGCGGTAGCAATTGGTGGGGCGCTTTATAATGTTACGGCAGTATCGATGGGTAATCCGCATGCGGTTATTTTCACAAGGGATGTACTCACAATGGATATTGAGCCAACCGGCACATTGATGGAGAAGCATCGTCTTTTTCCGGAAGGCGTTAATGTTGAATTTGCGGAGATCATTTCGCGCGGTCGCATTCGCATGCGCGTATGGGAGAGAGGCTCTCAAGAAACAATGGCGTGCGGAACCGGTGCCTGTGCCGCGGTCGCGGCGGCGGTGGAGAACGGGCTTGCGGATCGTAAGGTCACGGTTGAGCTGAATCGCGGAGAACTGTCGATTCATTGGGACCGCGATAGTGGCGACATTATTATGGTCGGGCCGGCTGAGATTGTCTATGAGGGCGTTGTCAATTTCCATAACAAGGAGACGGTATGATCAAGGTTAACAGTGGATTTTCAAGGCTGAGAAGCAATTATTTATTCGCAGAAATCGCTCGGCGTGTCGCCGAGTATAAAAATACTCATCCGAATCATCAGTTGGTCGATTTGGGCATCGGGGACGTGACGTTGCCTCTGCCTGCGGCGGTGGTCGATGCGATGCATCATGCTACGGCACAAATGGGAAGAGCGGAGTCGTTCAGAGGCTATGGACCCTATTATGGCTATGATTTTTTGCGTGAGGCGATTGCAGATAACGATTACATCGCTCGCGGGATTCCCGTCACGGCCGGGGAGGTCTTTGTCAGCGACGGTTGCAAGAGCGATTGCGGCAGTATCGGAGATCTGTTTTCGAGTGATACTCGGGTTGCGGTGTGTGACCCGGTGTATCCGGTATATATTGATGCCAATGTTATGGACGGACGATCCGGTATTTATGATGAAGCATCCGGCAAATGGACGGGTATTGATACGCTGCGTTGTGGTCCGGAGAACGGATTTGTTCCGGATATTCCGTGTGGTGACGAGGCATATTTGATTTATCTCTGTTTTCCGAATAATCCTACCGGCGCCTCGATCAACAAGGAGCAGTTGAGCAATTGGGTCAGCTATGCTCTTCGAACGGGCAGTGTCATTCTTTACGATTCGGCTTATGAGGCATTTATTCAGGAGGATCTGCCGCATTCGATTTTCGAAATCGACGGTGCGAAAAAATGCGCAATCGAGATGAGAAGCTTTTCGAAAACGGCCGGTTTCACCGGAATGCGGTGTGGATATACCGTCATCTGTAAAGAGCTTGTGGTTGATGGTGTTTCGATTCGCGAGATGTGGATGCGCCGTCAGGCTACGAAATTTAACGGTGTTTCATACATTACGCAGCGTGGTGCCGAGGCGATTTTCTCCGCGGAGGGAAAAGAGCAGGTTCGGGCCAATATTGACTTCTATATGCGAAATGCATGCCGTCTTCGCGAGGGATTAATGACTGCAGGATATGAGGTTTTCGGCGGAGTGAACGCACCCTATGTCTGGGTCAGGACGCCGAACGGCGAAGATTCCTGGGCATATTTCGATTATTTGCTCAATGAGAAAGGTATTGTGGCCACGCCGGGTTCCGGATTTGGGAACGCCGGCGAAGGTTTTTTCAGAATGACTGCCTTCGGAAGCGAAGAAAGCACGTTAGAAGCGGTGCGACGACTTAGAAAGTAGGAATGTAAAGGCGTCGAAGATGAAATTCACGTGTAACATGGAGGGTAATGCAATGCAGGCGGAGGATCACGTCGATGATGGGTTTGCCGGAAGACCGATGAAGTATATTTTCGTGACCGGAGGCGTGGTTTCCGGGCTGGGCAAAGGCATTACTGCCGCGTCGCTCGGACGCCTTCTTAAGTGTCGCGGGATTCGGGTCACAATGCAGAAATTCGATCCGTATTTAAATATGGATCCGGGCACAATGAACCCTTTTCAGCACGGAGAGGTTTTTGTCACGGATGACGGGGCAGAGACGGATCTGGATCTCGGTCACTACGAGAGATTCATAGATGAGAATCTATCTCAAAATTCAAATGTAACATCCGGACGTATCTACCACACCGTTCTCAGCAAAGAGAGACGCGGGGATTATGCCGGCGGAACGGTGCAGGTGATTCCGCATGTTACCAACGAGATCAAGGAGCGCTTTAAGAGCGGTAAAGAAGGATATGATATCGCGATTATTGAGGTCGGCGGCACAATCGGTGACATCGAATCGTTGCCGTTTATTGAGGCTGCCAGACAATTTTCCATTGATGTCGGCAGAGAGAATTGCCTGTTTATCCATGTGACATTGGTACCATATCTATCGGCATCCCAGGAGCAAAAAACCAAGCCGACCCAACATTCGGTCAAAGAAGTGCTCTCACACGGTATTCAGCCGGATATCGTCGTTTGCCGTACGGAGATTGGATTGCCCAAAGAGCTCAAGGATAAAATCGCGCTTTTCTGCAATGTACCGCCGAGTTGTGTCATTGAGAATAAAGATATGCCATTACTATATGAGGTTCCTCTGGCTCTGGAAGCGCAAGGTTTTGCGGACATTGTTTGCGAGCGATTCGGATTCCCGATTCGTGTGCCGGACCTGTCGGAATGGAATGCGCTCGTGCACAACTTAAGTTGTCCGAAAAGCGCGACCGTTATTGCGATAGTCGGTAAGTACGTGGGGCTACATGATGCCTATCTGTCGGTTGCAGAATCTTTGGTGCATGCCGGCGCGGCTAACCATACTAAGATAAAGATAAAATGGGTGGAATCCGAAGATGTCACCCCGGAATCGGCGCCGCATATTTTTGGAGATGTTGACGGTATTCTGGTGCCGGGCGGGTTTGGAAACCGCGGCACGGAAGGAAAGATTGAAGCCGCTCGATATGCCAGATCTCATTCGGTTCCATATTTTGGAATATGCCTGGGTCTTCAGATTGCGCTGATCGAATTTGCGCGAAACGTGGTCGGATTAGAAGGCGCAAACAGCGCAGAACTCGAACCGAATACGCCGTATCCGGTGGTTGACCTTATGCCGGAGCAAAAAGTCGTTGAGAATCTTGGAGGTACGATGCGGCTGGGGCAATACCCGTGTTGCATAAATCCTGAATCCAAGGCGTTTCGAAGCTACGGTGAGCTGAATATTTTCGAGAGGCATCGTCATCGATACGAAGTGAATAATGAATATCGTGACGCATTCGAGCGTGCGGGAATGATGTTTGCCGGCACGTCGCCGGATGGGAGAATTGTTGAAATGGTTGAGATTCCGACGCATCCTTGGTATGTGGCATGTCAGTTTCATCCGGAGTTTAAGTCGAGGCCGAATCGAGCGCACCCCCTGTTTTCGGGCTTTGTGGCCGCGTCGTTGGCCGGGGCTTCTAAGGATTCATGTGACTGCAAGTCTCGGGAAGAGATATAGCAAGAAAACAGAAATAGTCAGAATGAATGAATAGGTTAATATAGTTGCAATAAATGTTCGAATATTTACATATATAAGCAGATTTTTTCACACATATGAAAGTGCTTGAATAAGAACTTGCAAAATGATATAATTCAGATGTTGTATGACACCACCCTTGCCGACGAAGTTCGTTAGCCGGGTCGGCTCGGATTCTCGCTCGGCGCTTCAATGATGAATCGCTCGGGCATTTTTTGTTTTCGGGCCCATTCTTTTTATCATACACGAGGAGGCGTAGGATGAGAGTTTACAGGAACACAATGCCCGAGGCACAAGGACTATATTCACCGGATAATGAGCACGATGCTTGCGGAATCGGCTTTGTAGTAGATATAAAAGGGCGCAAGTCGCATTCGATCGTCCGCCAGGGCTTGACAATATTGGCAAATCTGGCACACCGCGGCGGTGCCGGCAGCGAAGAGAATACCGGAGACGGAGCAGGCATACTGCTTCAGATTCCGGATCGATTTTTTCGAAAAGCACTCGGGCAGCGCGTGTTGCCGCCGGTCGGGCAATATGCGGTGGGCATGGTATTTATGCCGATAATCCCCCAAAACCGTGAGGCTTGCCGGGATCTGATTGAAAAGAATATCAAAGCCGCCGGACTGGAGACCATTTGTTGGCGTGACGTCTCGGTTAACGAGACTATTCTTGGGGCGAAGGCTCGGGATTGTCGGCCTCACTTTGCGCAGATTTTTATTAAGATTTCGTCTTTGGCTTCGGGTTCTTCTGGTTTTTCCGACTCGGTGGCCCCGGATGATTTGGCCACTTCTTTTTCGGAAGCTTCCGAGACGAATCTGGTTCGTTGTCTGTATCGTGCGCGCAAGCTTTGCGAGCGACAAGAAGATGATTTTGAGTCGAGATATCAAGAGGGTTTCTATTTTGCAAGTTTTTCGAATCGAACCATCGTTTATAAGGGCATGTTGACTGCGGAGCAGATGGATGCATTTTATATGGACTTGGCGGACCTTGATTTTGAATCCGGAATCGCGCTGGTTCATTCTCGATACAGCACCAACACGTTTCCGAGCTGGGAGCGTGCTCATCCGTATCGCTTTTTGATTCACAATGGCGAAATCAACACCTTGCGCGGCAATGTCAATTCAATGCGAGCCCGTGAGTCGCATATTCGTACAGAGGCTTTCGGTCGTAAGGTTGATGATATTTTTCCAATCATTAATCCGGACGGCAGCGACTCGGCAATGTTCGATAATGCCCTGGAGTTCTTGTTGTTGTCGGGGCGTTCGCTGGAACATGCGGCACTGATGATGGTTCCGGAGCCGTGGTATTATCACGAAGAAATGAGTGACGCGAAAAAGGCGTTTTACGAATACCACAGCATGATTATGGAGCCGTGGGACGGGCCGGCGGCAATGGCATTTACGGACGGACGCAAGGTGTGTGCAATTTTGGATCGTAACGGCCTTCGCCCATCTCGTTATACGGTGACCAAGGATGGCCGGGTCATTTTGTCCTCGGAGACCGGTGTGTTGGATATACCCAATGATCAGATTGTGAGACGCGAGCGACTCCGACCCGGTCGCGTCTTGCTGATAGATACCGAAAAGGGCGTCATCATCGAAGACGAAGAGATCAAAGAGCGTCTTTCCTCGGCGCAGCCCTATCGCGAATGGCTTGACGCGCACACGGTCTCTCTGGAAGACTTACCTTGCGATGCATGTGCCGAATCGAAAAAAAACATGTTCTTAAGACCGATCAATCTGAGACCCGATGGTGAACTCGAAAAAGCACCGCTCCAAAAGCTCCAAAAAGCATTCGGCTACACCTATGAAGATTTACGCACGACCTTGGTTCCGATGGCCAAGGAGGGCATTGACCCGCTTGGGGCGATGGGTGTAGATACGCCGATTGCCGTATTATCCGAGCAACCGCAACTCCTTTATAACTATTTTAAGCAATTATTTGCTCAGGTCACTAACCCGCCGATTGATGCGCTTCGAGAAAAAATCGTTGTTATGAGCCGTCTGGCATTGGGCGCCGAAGGCGATCTGATGAACCCGAAGCCGACAGATTGTCGCAAAATTATTCTTGACCATCCGATTCTCAGACAACGCGACATGGAAGCGATCAAGTCATTGGTCTGTGATTTCAAATCGGCGACGCTTTCGATTTTATATCCGGCCGGCGGCGACGGCGAAGTATTGAAAACTCATCTGGATCGCCTTTGCCTGGCGGCTGAACGCGCCTTGAATGCGGGTGCTAATGTCATTGTTCTCTCGGATCTGGGTGTCAGCGAGAAAAAAGCCGCGATACCGGCGCTTTTGGCGGTATCAGCGCTTCATCAACACATGACGCGTGAACGTCGGCGAAAGGATTTTTCGTTGGTCATCGAATCCGGCGAGCCTCGTGAAGTGCATCACTTTTGCTTGTTGGTTGCGTTCGGAGCATCGGCGGTCTATCCGTATCTGGCTTTTGAGAGCATCAGACATGAGACTGAAACCGGATTTTTGGATCTTCCATATGAAAAAGCTGAATACAACTACATCTCCGCAGCGGTTAAGGGCATGATCAAAGTTCTCTCGAAGATGGGTATTTCGACGATTCAGAGCTACAAGGGTTCACAGATTTTCGAGGCGATCGGCATCGGCAAAGAGGTGATGGAACAGTATTTCACCTCGACACCAAGTCGAATCGGCGGCATCGGACTCGCGGAGATTGCAAGAGAGACCGGCATGCGACACGATAGTGCGTTTGCGGTAAACAATCCGGATCCCGAGCTGGATGTCGGAGGTCAATTTCAATGGCGCAGTGACGGTGAAGTGCACATGTATAACCCGATGACCGTTCAAATGCTTCAACGCGCCGTACGAAGCGGTAATTACGAATTATATAAAGCATACAGTCGTGAGATGAATGACGATACGCAAAAGGCGTGCACGATTCGCGGCTTGCTTCGATTTGCGCCGAGCAGACATGCGATTCCCATTGAAGAAGTCGAGCCGGTCGAGTCTATTGTTCGTCGCTTCAAGACCGGAGCGATGTCTTATGGCTCTATCAGCAAGGAAGCACACGAGGCCTTGGCGGTAGCCATGAACCGCTTGGGCGGCAAGAGCAACACCGGTGAGGGCGGAGAAGACCCCGAGCGTTTCGCGGTCATGCCGAATGGCGATTCAGCCAACAGCGCAATCAAGCAAATTGCGTCCGGCCGATTCGGCGTCACGTCTCACTATCTTGTTAATGCCAGAGAACTCCAAATTAAAATGGCACAGGGCGCAAAGCCCGGTGAGGGCGGACAGTTACCCGGCAGGAAAGTATATCCGTGGGTTGCAAAAACCCGCCACAGCACACCGGGAGTCGGACTGATATCCCCGCCGCCGCACCACGATATTTACTCCATCGAAGATCTGGCCGAATTGATTTTCGATCTGAAAAATGCCAACAAATATGCACGAGTCAGTGTCAAACTGGTCTCGGAAGTCGGTGTCGGAACCGTTGCCGCCGGTGTAGCCAAAGGCCGTGCGGATGTCGTTTTAATCAGCGGTTATGACGGCGGAACCGGAGCGTCGCCGCGCACCAGCATCAAGCACGCAGGTCTTCCTTGGGAACTCGGTTTGGCCGAGACCCATCAAACCCTGATTCTCAATGACCTGAGAAGTCGCATTGTCGTCGAAACCGACGGCAAGCTGATGACCGGTCGTGACGTTGCCGTCGCTGCGCTCCTCGGCGCAGAGGAATTCGGATTTGCTACCGCGCCGCTGGTCGCACTCGGGTGCGTCATGATGCGGGTCTGTAACCTGGACACATGCCCGGTCGGCGTCGCAACTCAGAATCCGGCACTTCGTGCAAAATTTGCCGGAAAGCCCGAACACGTCGTCAATTTCATGCGGTTTGTCGCACAAGACCTTCGCGAAATCATGGCAGAGCTCGGTGTCAGAACCATCAATGAAATGGTTGGAAGAACAGATCTTCTGGTTCCTGACCGAGCGATGGAGTTCTGGAAAACGCGTCAAATTGACGTATCGTCGCTCTTGTATCGGCCAGGATGCGGACCGATTGAGGCAAAGTTCTGCACGGAAAAACAGGATCACAAACTCGAACAGACGATGGATCACCGCATACTGATACCCCTTTGTGAAAAAGCCATCGCTGAGGGCAAGCCCGTAGAAGCCTCTTTGGCGATTCGAAATGTTAACCGCGTCGTCGGGACACAGCTCGGATCCATGATTACATCACGTTATGGCGAAAAAGGCCTTCCCGAAGATACCATACGTCTGACTTTCACCGGATCTGCCGGGCAAAGCTTTGGCGCCTTTATACCTAAGGGACTAAGTATGACTCTGATGGGTGACGCCAACGACTATCTGGGAAAAGGTCTGTCCGGAGGCAAGATAGTCGTTCGCGACCGTGGCGGTGCCGGATTTGATGTCAGTGCAAATATTTCGGTTGGAAATACCGTGCTATACGGAGCAACATCCGGCGAAGTCTACATCCGCGGTGTGGCCGGTGAGCGTTTTGCCGTGCGCAACAGCGGAGCAACCGCGGTGGTGGAGGGCTGTGGCGATCATGGATGTGAGTACATGACCGGCGGAAAAGTATTGGTTCTCGGAGAGACCGGCAGAAACTTCGCGGCCGGCATGTCCGGCGGCGTCGCATACGTGCTGCGCAGAGAAGGGCTTTTCGAGAAGCGCTGTAACACCGAAATGGTCTCCTTGTATCCGTTAACGGATGAGAATGAAATCAGAGAGGTCCGCACGCTTTTGGAAAAGCACGTTAAATATACCGATAGCACATTTGCTGCAGAGATACTTGAAAATTTCGAAGCATATCTTCCGGATTTCGTGAAGATAATGCCCAAAGATTACGAGCGCATGCTCAATTCGGTCAAAGAAGTGGAAGCTCAAGGCCTTTCCGGTGAAGAGGCCCTGATGGCGGCCTTTGAAGCCAATTACAAAGACGTCGCACGCGTTACCGGCAGTTGAAGGAGGTGGCAACATGGCTAAACCAACAGGATTCATGGAATATCAACGAGAGGATCCCAAAGATCGTCTTCCGATAGAAAGAATTTGTGATTACAACGAGTTTCACGAGCACTTTGACGAAAAGAAGCGACGGGAGCAGGCCGCGCGATGCATGGATTGCGGCATACCCTTTTGTCACACCGGCATAATGATTAACCGTGCGGCATCGGGATGTCCGATCAACAATCTCATTCCGGAATGGAATGAATTGATATACAAAGGCCTTTGGGATGAGGCTTATCGCCGCCTTGCAAAGACCAACAACTTTCCGGAATTTACGGGAAGAGTTTGCCCGGCGCCCTGTGAAGGCGCCTGTACCGTCGGACTCAACGATACGGCCGTTACGATCAAGCAAAACGAGTGCCACATCATTGACCGCGCGTTTGAAGAGCGACTCGTTGCGCCGACCGTTCCGTCTGTTCGCAGCGGTAAAAAAATCGCCGTCATCGGCTCCGGCCCGGCCGGACTGGCTTGCGCCGAGCAACTTAATAAAGTCGGACACGAAGTGACGGTTTACGAGAGAAGCGACCGACCCGGCGGACTATTAATGTACGGCATTCCGAACATGAAGCTCGAAAAAAGTGTTGTCCTTCGGCGCGTCGAACTGATGGAACAATCCGGTATCCGATTTCAGATGAACACCGAAATCGGAAAAGACCTGCAGCTCGATAGACTTCTGGATACAAACGATGCGGTCATATTATGCTGTGGTGCGACTCTTGCCCGTGATCTGAACGTCCCGGGGCGCGAAGCAAAAGGTATATATTTCGCCGTTGATTTTCTGACTCAAAACACAAGAGCGCTCCTTTCCGAAAAAGTCAAGAAAGAGAGTGGCAATAGCGGCGCGGGAGATGCGGCTGGTGCACAGTCAAAATGTGCGGGTGTACCAACCGGAGCCTTGTCGGCAAAAGACAAAAATGTCATCATCATCGGAGGCGGCGACACGGGAACCGATTGCGTCGGCACGTCGCTTCGCCACGGCGCGAAAAGTGTCACTCAGATTGAAATTATGCCCCGCCCGTCCGAGACTCGTCCGGCCGACAATCCGTGGCCGCAGTGGCCAATGACACTCAAAACCGACTACGGACAGCAAGAAGCCATAGCAGTGACCGGAAAAGATCCCCGCGTCTGGGAGACCACCGTACGCGCAATAAATAAGGACTCAAAGGGACGCGTGAAAAGTGTTGAGACCGTACAAGTCAAGTGGCAAAAACTCGAAAACGGCGCCATGGTACCCAAGCCCGTCGAGGGCACCGAAAAAACCTTGCCCGCCGACATGGTATTGTTGGCGATGGGATTTCTGGGCCCCGAGGACCACGTTTTGGGTGATGTTCGTATCGAGCGGGACACGCGGAGCAACTTCATCGGCATCGATGGCGTCTATCAATCCTCCAATCCAAAACTTTTCGCTGCAGGTGATGCACGCCGCGGGCAGAGTCTGGTCGTCTGGGCGATCTTCGAAGGCCGCGCCGCGGCCGCCGGATGCGACGCTTATCTCATGGGCAAGACAAATTTGCCGGGATAATTGATAAGCAGCGGGCCGCAGAGAGATCATCGGGAAGCAAGATATTGCGTCAGTGCGGCACGGTCAGAAGAAGAGAATGCTACGGGACTGTCTAAAAAGACTTGTAACGAAGTCGAAAGAGACAGCCCCGTTCATTTTGTCTCGATTGCTTCGCGAATAGAGATATAATGATTATCAAGAAAAAATATACGGGAGGCGTGCTCATGGTGTTTATTTGTTACCCTCGTTGCACAACTTGCCAAAAGGCAAGAAAATGGCTGGACGATCACGATATCGAGTATATATTTAGAGATATTAAGATGGACCGGCCGACCAGAGCAGAAATCGCCGCGTGGCAGAAGAATGGTAATCTCCCGCTGAAGCGATTCTTTAACACTTCCGGACTCCTTTATCGAGAGCAGAACTTGTCTAAGCGAATTCCCGGCATGAGTGAAGACGAACTTCTGGATCTGTTGGCTACCGACGGCATGATGGTAAAGCGTCCGCTTTTGATCGGAGATGATATGGTTCTGGTTGGCTTTCGCGAAAAGGAGTGGGAGGAAAGATTGGGTTGAGTGATCCGCCATCTCTTGCCGGGAGAGACATAGCGCAGTGAATTGCAGGACGAACATCTCTTCTGTCGACGATTCTTTGCGAGATAAGACCCATAGAGAAATTATTTGCGGAGCGACTTGCACAAATATGCCGGTTGGCGGTGAATATTTTCTCGATAAGCCTGCAAAGTGCAAGTTTATAAATATAATCTTGCATAAATTACGAAAAAACACTTGACAAGCAATGTGGGCGGTATTAATATAACAACATCAAACAAAGACGTGGCGTTCCAACGGGGCGCGGCGTCTTTTTGTATTTAAGGAGGTGACTATATGCTTTCATCGGCAAGTACCATTTGGGTCTTGGTTGCTGCGGCACTCGTGTTCTTTATGCAAGCCGGATTCGCTATGGTAGAAACAGGATTGACTCGCGCGAAAAACGCCGGAAACATCATCATGAAGAACATGATGGACTTTTCGATCGGTACGATTTTGTATTGGTTTTTCGGATTCGGCATTATGTTTGCGGGGTCGAGTGCATTTATTGGGGGATTGGATTTTCTGTCTCGGGGGGCCTATACGGATATTTTACCGGCCGGCGTACCGAAATTCGCATTCCTCATTTTTCAAACGGTGTTCTGTGCTACGGCGGCTACGATTGTGTCGGGTGCCATGGCAGAAAGAACCAATTTCTTAGCCTACTGCATATATAGTGCAGTGATCAGCGGTGTTATTTATCCGATCAGCGGCCACTGGATATGGGGCGGCGGATGGCTCGCAGATTTGGGCTTTCACGATTTTGCCGGTTCAACCGCGGTTCACATGGTCGGTGGTGTTGCGGCCTTAATCGGGGCCATGATTCTCGGACCACGTATCGGTAAATACGACAAGAATAAGAAGTCCAGAGCGATCTTGGGTCACAGTTTGCCTTTAGCGGCATTGGGCGTATTTATTCTCTGGTTCTGTTGGTTTGGTTTTAACGGTGGTTCGACCGTATCGGCCGACGGTGACGAAGCTTTGACCGCGATGGGTCACATTTTTGTTACAACGAACCTTGCGGCAGCAGTCGCGGCTCTTACGGTTCTTATCGTCACTTGGATACGATACAAGAAACCCGATGTTTCCATGACACTCAACGGTGCTCTGGCCGGATTGGTTGGTATTACAGCTGGATGTGATGTTGTTAACCCCGTTGGCGCAGCCCTCATAGGTCTTATCGCCGGCGTCTTGGTCTTTGTCGGTATCGAGTTTGTAGATAAAGTTCTTCATGTCGACGATCCGGTCGGTGCAGTTGGCGTACACGGTATCTGCGGTGCAGCCGGTACGTTGATGGTTGGATTGTTTGCGATAGATGGTGGTTTGTTCTATGGCGGCGGATTTAAAATGCTCGGCGTTCAGGCTGTAGGCGTCGGTGCGGTCATCGCATGGGTTGCCGTCACCATGACGATTGTATTCTTTATCCTGAAGAAAACCATTGGCCTTCGCGTTTCAAAAGAAGAGGAAATCACCGGTCTGGATATCTGCGAGCATGGACTTGAGAGCGCTTACGGCGACTTCAGCATCATCGATCGCAGCGCACTGGATCTTCTTACAGATGGCACGACAGCTGAGTTTGTTCCGTCCGGCAAGGTGCCGATGGATGCAGCCGTCCCGGTTGCTCTGCGCACAGCGACCGCGCCGATGGCGTCCGATGTGAAAATGACGAAGATTGAAATTATCATCAAGCAGAACAAGTTTGAAGCTTTGAAAGAAGCCATGGATCAGATCGGTATTACCGGTATGACGGTGACCCAAGTGTTGGGATACGGCATACAGGGTGGAAGAACCGAATACTATCGCGGTATTAAGATGGAGACTACACTCTTGCCGAAGATTAAGGTTGAAATCGTAGTGAGCAAGGTTCCTGTAAGCCAAGTCGTAGAAACGGCGAAAAAGGTTCTTTATACCGGCAATATCGGTGATGGTAAAATCTTTATTTACAATACTGAGAATGTCATCAAGATTCGAACCGGTGAAGAAGGTGTAGAAGCCCTCCAGGATGTCGAATAATCATTCGCAGAAAGTAATCAACGTCTTGTAGGATGTCGAATAGTCAGCCAATGTCGGTAAGCATTGCCCCTCATGACGACGGATAATCAGCCATAGCCAATCATGGTCAACCATTGCTTACCGACTCCACCCAAATTTCAACCGCACAGCCGGCAGTCACGCTAGTTGTGCGGTTGTTTGTTGCACAATAATGAAGAAAGTCGATTCTTTTTTATGTAATGTCAATAAAAATGCAAGTTGGAGCAGTCGAATTTGCATAATCAAATTGACACGCTTTCTGGTCGCTCGTATAATAAACGTGGCGGGAAAATCGCGGGAATAATGCTCCGATTTCCCTTTTTTGTTTCAATCCGTCTATTACCAAGGGAGGAAAACAATGGTTAAAGCAATCGTCGGCGCGAACTGGGGAGATGAGGGCAAGGGCAAGATTACGGATATGTTTGCCGACAAGTCCGATATTGTCATACGTTTTCAGGGCGGCGCAAACGCCGGCCACACCATCATCAACCACTACGGTAAATTTGCACTGCACCAACTGCCTTCCGGTGTTTTTCACCAGAGCGTCACCAACATCATAGGAAACGGTGTCGCGCTAAATATTCCGAAGCTTCAAGAAGAGATTAACCATGTCGTTATAGGCGGCGTCCCGATGCCGAATCTGATGGTTTCGGATCGCACGCAAATCGTCATGCCCTATCATGTTCTGTTTGATCAATATGAAGAGGAGCGTCTAGGCGGCAAGGCTTTTGGGTCGACCAAGTCCGGCATCGCTCCTTTTTACTCAGATAAATATGCTAAGATCGGATTTCAAGTATGCGAGCTTTTCGATGAGGAGGCGCTCAGCGAAAAGATTTCTTCTGTTCTGGAAGTTAAAAACATAATTATTCAAAATCTCTACCATAAGGAGCCGATCGACGCGGCGGAGCTTTTCGACACGTTGATGGATTATCGCAAATTTATTGCGCCGTTTGTCGCGGATGTCGGTGCTTTTCTGTATGATGCGATTAAGAGCGGTGCGCGCGTGTTGCTTGAAGGTCAGCTGGGTTCTATGAAGGATCCGGACATGGGGATTTACCCGATGGTCACATCATCCTCGACATTAGCCGGATACGGCGCAGTGGGTGCGGGTATTCCGCCCTATGAGATCAAGGAAATTGTTGCAGTGACCAAGGCCTATTCGTCTGCGGTCGGAGCCGGAGAGTTTGTCAGTGAGATTTTCGGAGATGAGGCCAATGAGATGCGTCGTCGCGGCGGTGACGCCGGTGAATACGGCGCAACCACCGGAAGAGCGCGTCGGATGGGCTGGTTTGATTGTGTGGCCAGCCGCTACGGTTGCCGGGTTCAGGGCGCAACAGAGGTGGCGTTGACGGCAATCGATTGTCTGAGCTATCTGGATCAAATTCCGGTCTGCGTCGCCTATGATATTGACGGTGAGCAAACGCTTGATTTTCCGAACCAGACCAAGCTTAAGCACGCGAAGCCGGTTCTCAAAGTACTCGAAGGTTGGAAAACCGATATCAGGGGCGTCACCTCTTTTCAGCAATTGCCCAAAGCGGCTCAGGAATACGTGCTCTTCATCGAAAAGGAACTGGGCGTTCCGGTTCGTATAGTATCGACCGGTCCAAAGCGAGAAGAAATCATGTTCCGCTAATTAGTGTTCGGACATAAAGAGAGGGCTCTATAGATGACTAACGAAAAAATCCTCGTCCTTGATTTCGGAGGACAGTATAATCAACTCATCGCGCGACGCGTTCGAGAGCAAAATGTATATACGGAGATTCTTCCCTATACGGCGAGTCTGGAGCGTATTCGCGATGGTCATTATAAAGGCATCATTTTTACCGGCGGACCGAACAGTGTCTACGAAAAATCATCACCCCACTATAATAAAGATATCCTGAATTTAGGCATACCGGTGCTCGGCATTTGCTACGGCGCGCAGCTTCTGGCGTATATGCTGGACGGCCTGGTTAAGACCGCGCCGGTCAGCGAATACGGGAAAACAGAGATCACATTGTCTTCGGTCGCGAAGCTTTTCAAGAATGTAAAGCCGGATACGACCTGTTGGATGAGCCATACGGATTACATTGCCGTGCCGCCGGAGGGTTTTGTCGTGACGGCACAGACCAAGGATTGCCCGGTCGCCGCGATGGAGAACCCGGAAAAGGGCTATTACGCCGCACAGTTCCATCCGGAAGTCATGCACACGCCTCAGGGTTCCGACATTCTCAGAAACTTTATCTACGATGTCTGCGGCTGTTCCGGTGAATGGGTGATGTCGGCATTTGTCGAGGAGTCAATCGCAAAAATTCGCGAAAAGATCGGCCAGAAGCGTGTCCTCTGTGCCATGTCCGGTGGTGTCGACTCGTCGGTTGCCGCCTTAATGATCCACAAAGCCGTCGGCAAGCAGCTGACTTGTGTATTCGTGGATCATGGCCTCCTGCGTAAGAACGAGGGCGATGATGTTGAGCGCATTTTCAAGGGCGAGTTCGATATGAATCTCATTCGAGTGAACTGCGAAGATCGATTCCTTGCCCGTCTGGACGGCGTTGCCGATCCTGAGACCAAGCGAAAAATTATCGGAGAAGAATTCATCCGCGTCTTTGAAGAAGAAGCCAACAAGATTGGCCAAGTGGATTTTTTGGTACAGGGTACCATCTATCCGGATGTCATCGAAAGTGGCGTCGGCGATGCCGCCGTCATCAAGAGCCATCACAATGTCGGCGGATTGCCGAAGGATATAGCTCTCTCGCTCATCGAGCCACTTCGCGATCTTTTCAAGGATGAGGTGCGAAAAGCAGGACTCGAATTGGGCATTCCGGATGATCTGGTATGGCGTCAGCCTTTCCCGGGACCCGGGCTTGCGATTCGAATCATGGGTGAAATTACGAAGGATAAACTTAACATTCTGCGTGATGCGGATGCGATCTTCAGAGATGAGATCAAGAAGGCAGGACTCGGGCGCGACGTTAATCAATATTTTGCTGTCCTGACCAATGTCCGATCTGTCGGAGTCATGGGCGACTTCCGCACCTACGATTACATGCTCGCTTTGCGCGGCGTATCCACCAGCGACTTCATGACCGCGGACTTCGCGCGAATTCCGTACGACGTGCTTGATATTTGTTCAAGACGAATTATCAATGAGGTCGGGCATATCAACCGGATTGTGTATGATATCACGAGCAAGCCGCCGGCGACGATTGAATGGGAATAGTGTTATTCTAGGATTAGTCCCCTAAACGCCTTGATATCAGGGCGTCTAGGGGATTTTTATTGTTGCGTTGACCACAAATTCCGTTTAAATGATGCAATGGAAACAGCAAATAAAATTTTTAAGCGGAAGTTCCTCCATATATTTTTCGGTGTCAATGGTCTCTCTAAGAAAAGAGAGGATATCGATACAGCACAGAGTTAGTGTAAAGTTTATCTCGGTCAAAATATAAAAGAAAAACCCCCGATGTGGTAGAATTCGAATCACTTCACTAGAATGTAACGGAGGACCCATATATGCAAATCGGTTGTACGAAAAATCTTTGCCAACAGCTTAAAGTGATCCCGCAAGCCTTTAGAGATAAGGTGCCATTGTATGCGTGGCACGCCAATATTTTTACGCTTCATAGGAAAAAAGCCGTTCTTCTCGCCCATGATGCGTCGCGGTTTCCGATTCTTTTGTTCGGCCTCAAAGCCTCTCATTGGAAACAAATCGACAGCATCATCGAGAAAGCGATCTTGCGCGCGCTTGAGAACGAAGGCATCCGACCGGAAGTCATCCAAGCCTTTATGCGGGACGCCGGGGAGGTTGTTTTCACAAAGACAAATGACCGGTCGGTTCTGTCTGCGATGAATCAGATGATACAAGGCATCAAGTACTCAGAGAATAAGGAGATGAATTCGGAGGACATTTTTCAGGAGGAAGTATGCCACTATATGGGCGAGTGGATATTTCGGCATGACGGTGTATATCGTAGCCCTAGAGAAGTGCTTCGGGAGGTACTGACCGAAAAGTATGGCGTCGGTCCGGACGGAAGCCCGCGATCCATTTATTCTGTGGTCGCTTTTCAATTCATGATGAAGCTGGAGCTGGATAAGCATAAAGTGTGGCGAAGAGTCATTGTTCCGGCGAACATTAACTTCCGTCGACTTCATTTCGTGATACAGGATGCCTTTGGCTGGCGAAGCTATCACTTGTATCGATTTGATTTTTTTGAAAAGGGCAAAATCGTCGCTTCGGTTTGCCTGGATCCATATTCGGATTTTCTGTTCGAAAATGAAAATGCTCCGAGCGAAGCGGATGATCAAGTTATGGTCACCCGGTATTTCCCGAAATTTCGGGAATGTACCTATGAATATGATTTCGGCGATGGATGGATCCACAAGCTCAAAATCGAAAAGATTATCGAAGACTATGAGGACGTCCGCCCGGTATGCATCGGAGGCGAAGGCGATTGTCCGCCGGAGGACGTTGGAGGCGAAAGCGGATACGATGATTTTCTTGAGGCCATTCGGAATCCCAAGCATCCGGAGCATCGGGAAATGACGGCTTGGGGAATCTATCAGCGGTACGAGCCGTTTGATCTATCTAAAACGAATAGAAAGCTCGCTCGTTCTTTATACCGAATAGACTGAGCGTGGGGTGGGACCGGGAAAAAGTTGCGTTTTGACGCGAGCACGAGAAGATTCCTTATTAAAGGTTTCTTTAATAAGGCGCTCTCAAGCAACTCCTTATTAAAGAAAAGTGCCAAAAACTTTAATAAGGGCGGTCATTCGCATGCCTTGTTTAAAAAAATACCATAAAATTTTAATAAGGGACGCGTTCAAGGGAGGAAATGGCTATGACTCATAATCGTGCCGGTAAATATGTTCATCAGCTAACGGGCTATGATGCATTCATTCCAACGGATCTTCCGCCGGATCCTCCAGTGAATATGGATGCAGAAATGATTCGCCTTCTATCCTTGGCGGATCGAAAATTGGGACGGCTTGATGGAGTCACACAGATTTTGCCAAATCCAGATCTGTTCGTTGGAATGTATGTGCAAAAGGAAGCGGTATTGAGCTCGCAAATTGAAGGGACGCAGGCTTCATTTGTTGACGTTCTTCAGGTTGATGCGGATACGGCTGCGAAGAGGCAGGATGTTGAAGAAGTTGTAAACTATGTTAAGGCAATGAAATACGGGATGAATAGACTTGAGACGCTACCCTTAAGTCTTCGTCTGCTGAGAGAAATACACGGTATTTTGTTGAGCGGGGTGAGAGGAAGCCAGCGAAATCCAGGCGATTTTCGAACATCCCAGAACAGGATAGGCTCTTCGGGATGTAGCCTAGCAACGGCATCATTTGTTCCGCCGCAGGTTGCTGAAATGACATCTGCACTGGGGCATCTTGAAAATTATATGTATTCAGAAAGTGATATTCCGCATCTTATTCGAATTGCACTGATTCATGCTCAATTTGAAACGATTCACCCCTTTTTGGATGGAAATGGAAGAATGGGAAGGTTGCTGATTGCTTTTTGGCTATATCAACAACAAATTCTAAAATATCCCCTCCTATATATCAGCTACTATTTTAAAAAGAACCGGACAGAATACTACGATCGATTGATGAATATTCGCACGAAAGGAGATTGGGAAGGCTGGGTGAAGTTTTTTCTGGAAGGTGTGGCACAAGTTGCAGATGAAGCAACTCAATCGGCAAGTGAAATCATGAAATTGAAGGAAATGATTATGGAAAAGATTCAAAAAGAAACGAGCGGGAAAGCCAACTCGGTGTTACTGCTTGACCTCCTTTTTCGAATGCCTATAATTACTATAAATTTAGTTAAGGATGAGCTGAAGGTTTCCTATCCTACGGCGAAAGCTCTTACGGAGCATTTTCGTGAAGCGAAAATCATTCGTTGTATCGATGATTCCATTCTGCGAAACAAGAGGTACATCTTTTCTGAATATGTAACGATACTTGAGAGAGGCACAGAAATCTAACCTAAGTATCGGAAACCTGTCGGCCCACCGTCTCTCCCACGCGAGCACGAAGAAATCCCCCCCGACATGTGCGCCACTCTCGTTATATTCGGTCAACAACGTATCTCCCAAGCGAGCACGAGAAGATTCCTTATTAAAGGTTTCTTTAATAAGGCGCCCTCAAGCAACTCCTTATTAAAGAAAAGTGCCAAAAACTTTAATAAGGGAGGCCGAGTCGCCGAATTTCCTTAGCGATTATTTCCATACGAATGATTTCTTAAGCGTGAAAGAGATTACTCCGTCTATTCGAAAATCTGAAGTTTGGATTCAAGAATAATTCAATGGCGCAGCCGGCTTGACGAAGCTCCATCGCACACTTAATCTTGCCACAGTTGAAGACGATACCGGAATAGCACTCTCTCTCGAAAACTTCCTATATCATTTCCATCTGGATGTCAGAAACGTATTGTCGAGAGGGCCCTTTTCGCAATTATGTATTGCGGCGGCTGTTCGAGAAGACTATGAAGAGCCTCTGGAAGAATACGTTTCGAAGGCCCTGCCGCGTCTATGTGCCATCGATTCGAGAAACTGGATTATGTAATTGATTGACACTCTCCAGCGAATGGATGAAGTCGATGTCAACCGCCTGTCCGAAAAAGAGATCCGGATGCTCCAGATGTTCCATTATTCAGTCTGGCTGCATGCAGAAGAAGATAACGGGAGAGACACACTATATATGAAGCTTATGCAAATCAAAAACTCACCTGTGCTATTAGCCGACATCATTGACGAGCCGGTCAACATCGGGTTCGATTGCCCGCTTGACTTGCACTGCACCTACACAAGAGACAAAATCCTCGTCGCTATGAACTACATGAAGCCCTCAACCATAAGAGAAGGCGTCAAATATTTGCCCGAAAAGAAAATCGATCTCTTCTTCATCACGCTCAACAAATCCGACAAAGACTATTCGCCGACCACACTATATAACGACTATTCCATCAATGAAACGCTCTTCCACTGGCAGAGCCAAAGCACAACTTCTGAAGCCTCGACGACCGGCAAGTGATACTGCCACCACAAAGTGTCCGCGAACAAAGTCCTCCTGTTCGCGCGTGAATCCAAGACGGATATTGGTGGAACATCACCATATACATACTTGGGATTTGCCGATTATGTGACGCGCGAGGACAGCCGTCCGATGAACATCACATGGAAGCTGCACCGCCCGATTCCTGCAAAGTACTTGAAGAAGACGAATAAGTTGGTGGGACGAGGTTGTATGGAATAGTCTTTGAGAAAAGAAAGTTGGGGTTATCGGTATAAATATCACATGAAGTTGACTATCCATAAATAAATATATATATTGATAAGTAAATCAGCAAGAATTATTCATTTGGCGGAGGGCGAAGCCTTGAGACAATTTCTGAGAAGAGAAGAGAAGAGAAGAGAAGAGAAGAGAAGAGAAGGCACTCGTGGCGGTCGTTTCTTAGCGTTCTGATGAGTGCACTGGTTCTTCTTGGCGGTAGTTCAATTTCGTTACTAGCAGAGGGTGAAAGGCCGGAAGAATTATTCTTTTGTGCGGATGATTCTCTTTCGTTTTCGGCCAGTGCTGCAGTCACATCCTCTTGGGATGCTCAAGCCAATATCGACCTTATATTTACCAATTGCGGAGAAGAGACGATCCACAATTGGTGTTTTATTTTTGATCTGCCGTATGAGATCGAAAACATATGGAACGGTTCTATCATTGAGCATCGGGACGGCGTGTATTCGGTGACAAATGTTGGGTGGAACCAGGACATTCCGGTCGGAGGATCGGTCACGGTCGGATTTACGGCCGCCTCGACCGACGGGACGGATGTTACGGTTATGCCGACCTTTTTCCTCCTGAACACCGAGAAAATCGAGGTGGATGCCGATGCGGCTTCACTCACCTATCAAGAGTATTCGGCATGGGGCAGTGGATTTACGGGGGCGCTTAGTCTCAGCCATAGCTTGGAGCATACGCTGACCGATTGGAGTGTTTCTTTTTCGTGTAATCGACCGATTCTTCAAGTGAACAACGGTATCTTATCGCAAAGCGATGACGGTGCCTGTCTGATTTATAACGACGGGAATCATCAGAATGTTGAGGTCGGTACAACACAGGTCGTCGGCATTCAAGGGGGAGTGGCGGATACGCAGATTCCATTTGAGCTGTCTGATGTGCATGTGTTTATGTGGACGCAAGTATTTTCATTGACAGAGGACGAAAATGCAAACGGGGTCGCTGATTACCTGGATTTTATCTCCGGTGGCCAGACGGACCCGGGTCCGAATTTGGAAACGGACACGGATGGAGATGGAATACCGGACTATTTTGAGCTCGAGTGGGGAACGGATCCGCATAATATGGATACGGATGGAGACGGAATCGACGACTTGAATGAATTTTATTGTGGACTGGATCCGCTGACTTCGGATGCGGATGAAGATTTCGACGGTGACGGACTTACCCTCGAACAAGAACAAGCGCAGGGGACGGCATTTTGGAATGCGGATACCGATTATGACGGTTTGTCTGACGGGGATGAAGTCAATGTCCATGGGACAGAGCCGATTAATGAGGATATCGATGGGGATGGACTGTTCGATGGGGATGAGATCGCTTTAGGACTGAATCCGTTGAATGCGGCTACTCATGGAGTACCTGATATACAATATACTCAATCCTATGTCTTATCGCCGGGAAGCGTTGTTTTTTCAGACATCAATACCGAAGAATCACCATACGTAATGTCCTTGGAGATTACCGCATCCGGGAATGTTCCGGAATACCTTGTAGCCTTAGAAAGTAGTTATTCTGCTACAGTGCATAACGATGCGATGCTGGGTCTTGTGGCGGAGCTTGAATATGACGGGCGTTACATTATCGATGAAGTCAAGCTGAAGTTTGAAGTTCAAGATGAATTCATTCCCAACGTTGGGAGTGCGTATGCTGCGGTCAGTCCAGAATTTGAAGGCATTAAGCGATATTGTGTGTTCCGATATTTTGAAGATATTAATATGCTCCTTCCTGTAGAGACTTACTATGACGAGGAGAATCAACTCGTTTACGCGATTACGGATATGGTTGGCACCTACTGCTTAATCGATATGGAT